>MDTG01373392.1_pt1 | contig 85088 bp, 65 predicted proteins | sample 811421 | NCBI WGS metagenome assembly MDTG01 (sample SAMN05326645, study PRJNA326480) | marine metagenome | isolation source: seawater | place: Pacific Ocean: South East | collected 2011 | reverse complement strand
GATTACCGGAGTAAGCAACATGATCTATGCAGCACCTGGAACAGAAAATTCTGTCGTCTCATTTAAATCACGATACGAAAACTACATTGGCGGCGAGTGGGTTGCTCCCGTTAAAGGTCAGTATTTCGACAACGTATCACCTGTTAACAACGAAGTATTTTGTGAAATCCCACGCTCTTCAGCGGAAGATATTGAACTGGCGCTGGACGCCGCTCACAAAGCAAAAGCAGCCTGGGGCAAAACCTCAGTCACTGAACGCTCTAATCTGATTTTAAAGATAGCTGACCGTATTGAAGCCAACCTTGAAGCGCTGGCCGTAGCCGAAACCTGGGATAATGGTAAAGCAGTTCGCGAAACATTGAACGCTGATATTCCTTTAGCTGCTGACCACTTCCGTTATTTCGCAGGTTGTATCCGCGCTCAGGAAGGTGGTATTAGCGAAATTGACCAAAACACTATCGCGTATCACTTCCACGAGCCTTTAGGTGTTGTTGGCCAAATCATTCCATGGAACTTCCCACTACTGATGGCTGCGTGGAAACTGGCGCCAGCGCTGGCTGCGGGTAACTGTATCGTACTGAAGCCAGCTGAGCAGACACCTGCGTCTATCCTGGTTCTAATGGAAATCATTGGTGACCTACTGCCACCAGGCGTACTGAACGTTGTAAACGGCTTCGGTAGAGAAGCGGGTGAAGCGCTGGCAACCAGCAAGCGTATTGCAAAAATTGCTTTCACTGGTTCAACCCCAGTAGGTGCCCACATCTTAAAATGTGCAGCAGACAACATTATTCCTTCTACTGTGGAACTGGGCGGTAAGTCGCCAAACATCTACTTCAGCGATGTCATGAAGCACGAAGATGAGTTCCTGAGTAAATGTGTTGAAGGTACGGTTCTGGCATTCTTCAACCAGGGTGAAGTATGTACGTGTCCTTCACGTGCCCTGATCCAGGAAGATATGTACGATGATTTCATCTCTCTGGTTATTGCCCGTACTCAGCAAATCAAACGTGGTAACCCGCTCGATACCGATACGCAGGTTGGTGCGCAGGCATCAGCACAACAGTACGAAAAAATTCTGGGTTATCTGGAACTCGGTAAGAAAGAAGGTGCCGAGGTACTTATCGGTGGCGGCCCTGCCAACGTTGAAGGTTTCAGCAACGGTTTCTATGTACAACCAACACTGCTGAAAGGTTCAAATGACATGCGTGTGTTCCAGGAAGAAATCTTCGGCCCGGTTGTAGGTGTAACTACCTTTAAAGACGAAGCAGAAGCACTGGCTATTGCCAACAACACTGAGTTTGGCTTAGGTGCAGGTGTCTGGACACGTGATACAAACCTTGCCTACCGTATGGGTCGCGGCATTGAAGCGGGTCGTGTGTGGATGAACTGCTACCACGCTTACCCAGCTCACGCAGCATTCGGTGGCTATAAGAAATCTGGGGTGGGCCGTGAGAACCACAAAATGATGCTCGACCACTATCAGCAAACCAAAAACCTGCTGACTAGCTACGACATCAACCCATTGGGCTTTTTCTAAAAGCGTTGCCATTACTGGCGTAAGTAACGATCTCCGCGTTCGCGCGGAGATCTTTTACGGCCTTCGCGAGTCACTTGCCGTTTCACACTTACTTTGAGGTTAGAAGTGAACGTATGAGAATCGCCGTTCTTATCTCATCATTTCTCGTTCTTCTGCTGTTACCCACGGCACATGCATCCAGTCAGCTTCCCGTACTTCGCGTTGGTGTATTGACCTACGGTACCCTTAACTGGGAACTCGACATTGCCAAACAAGACGCACCTGAAAACGTTGGCTATCAGCTTGAACTGGTTCCATTAGGTTCGCCGCAAGCATTAACTATTGCGCTGCAAGGCGGAGCGGTGGACATGATCATAGGTGACTGGCTATGGGCCGCTCGCCAACATCTTCATCAGCGTGAATTCTATTTTTACCCCTATTCAACCGCTGCAGGGACCCTTATCGCATCCCCTGCGCTGAGCAACCAGTCAATCAAGGCACTGGACGGAAAAACACTGGGCATTGCCGGAGGCAAAGCCAATAAAAACTACATCCTGTACCGGGCCTATGCTCTCAAGCAATTTAATGTTGATATTGCCAGCATTACGACCATCAAGTTCGCGGCACCGCCAATGCTGAACTCACTCCTGAAACGCGGTGATATTGATGCGGTACTCACCTTCTGGCATTACGCGGCTGTGCTTACCAACGACAACTACACGCCCATGCTCACCATGCAGGACATACTCAACAGCTTTGGTATTCAAAAAGAAGTACCTGTGCTGGGGTGGCTGTTCAAACGTGAGTGGGGCGACCAACATGCTGAGTTGGTAAACGCTTTTCTGCAACGCTCATATGCTATCCGTAGCATGCTCAACAAACAGGACGACATGTGGAAGAATATTAATTCTTTTACAAGTAAATACCCGGCATCGGTTCAACCTGCGCTGATCAGTGCCTATCGTGCGGGCATTCCTACCCGGTGGGGACCGGCGACTTGGCAGGACATGCAAACAATCCTAAGGGTAATCAAGCAATACGACGATGCCCAAACGCTAACCGGGCAACTGGACACCCTTCCCACTTCCCTATTCTGGCAAAACACCGTGTTAGGATCCCATGAATAATCCTAAACAGCCCCATGCATCGCTAATTCGCGTATGCTCTGTTGTAGGGCTGATTGTAATTTGGCAATCTGTTGTAAGCCTCGTCGAGCCTGAGCTGCTCCCGTCCCCTCTGGAAGTAATTAACAGCCTGTGGAAGCACTCGGAATCCGGTGAACTGCCCCATCATTTGGGTATTACGCTGGGGCGCATTGCGATCAGTTTCAGTATCGCTATGGTGCTGGGCAGTGTGCTGGGTATTCTGATGGGCAGATTCCGGTACCTTGATTTGTGGCTCGACAGCCTTACCACCCTGGCGCTGAATATTCCAGCTTTGGTAACGATCATTCTTTGTTTTATCTGGTTTGGTCTGAATGAAGTAGCTGCACTCACCGCTGTGATTGTAAACAAAACACCCAACATCGCCGTTACCCTTCGCGAAGGAGCGCGCGCTGTCGACGCTCAGTTACTGGCGGTAGGTAAAGCGTATCGACTGTCCTTAACGCGCCAGCTTACCCACGTATATTTGCCACAACTGTACCCGTATTTTTTAGCCGCGGCCCGCAGTGGACTGGCGCTGGTTTGGAAGATAGTACTGGTTGTAGAACTGCTCGGTTGCAGTAGCGGCGTAGGATTTCAACTGTCGTTGTTTTTCCAGTTTTTTGATATCACCAGCGTGCTGGCTTACACCCTGGCATTTGCCTGTATTATTTTTGCCGTTGAAGCAGGCATTCTGCGTCCTTGGGAACGGAGGGTTCTGCGATGGCGTTAAGTTACGGGGTCTGCGTTGCTAATAAAGCATTTTTAGATACTAAGAATCTAAATAACGTGAAAATACCGGTTATTCGCGACTTTTCCCTGACTATCCAACCGGGAGAATTTGTAGCCTTAACCGGGCCATCCGGGGCGGGCAAGAGCACGCTGTTGAATATCATGGCCGGCCTCGACAAGGATTTTAGCGGCGCCATTATCTACGGCGACAACACGCAGAATACCCAACAAGATGCCAAAGTCGCACTGATGTTTCAGGAGCATCGCTTAATGCCCTGGTTAACGTTACAAGACAATGTTGCATTGGTTATCAATGGCTCGCGAAAAGCCAAAATCGAAGGCGCCAGATACTGGCTCGAAGAAGTGGGCCTGGCTGACAACACACAGTTTTTTCCTAATCAACTGTCGGGTGGCATGCTTAAACGCGCCGCGCTTGCCCGGGCGTTTGCTTATGAACCGGACATCCTGCTATTAGATGAACCCTTCTCATCACTGGATATTCAAACCGCGTCGGACATAAAAGAACGTTTGTTACTGTTATGGGCGAAACAGGGCACGTCGGTATTACTGGTTACTCATGATGTTGAAGAAGCTGTGGCACTCGCAGACAGAGTCGTGGTTGCAGGCCGTTCTCCCATGAGTATAAAGCACCGAATACAAATCCCCCAGCCACGACCGAGACCCATCGACAACGCCGATATTCAGGCGATTACGCAACAAGTGCGCACGTGGCTGACCGATGAGAAAAACCAAATACCACCAAACGCGCAAACGGCGGGGTAAAAGCATGTTACCGAACTTGTTAATCAATTGTGAAGCAGATAAAATCAAGCCTTGTCAGGGAGTTTTTATGCTGTCTCATTCAATTCAACACGCGGTAAACGATACCTTCGCCCCAGCTGTTGCCCGTGCGGGCTCTGAAAGCCTGGATCCGGTCGTTGCAGCCAAAGAAATTTATACGTCACTTGCTGAATGCGAAGCCACTTGCGTGGTGTTCTATTGCTGTACGCGTTACCCGCTGGAACAATTGTCAAAAGAGCTAAGTCGCTATTTTGGTGACATCACGGTTATCGGCTGTACATCTGCCGGTGAAATTACGCCTCTTGGCTGCAGAAAGCATTCCATTAGTGCCTTTGCACTTAGCAAACAACATTTCTCAGTAGAGACTGCACTGATCGAGAATCTGGCGACCTTTTCAGAAACCGATGCCGATGAACTGGTTAGCGGCATGCTGGAAAATTTACGCGAGAGAACCGTCTCTGCCGGCCCCATCGAACAACACTGTTTTGGTTTAACCTTACTTGACGGCTTGTCAATTCGCGAAGAACTGGTTATTAATGCCCTGAATCTGAGTTTACAGGACATCCCGTTAGTAGGCGGCTCAGCCGGTGACGATCAGCACTTTGTGGATACCCAGGTCTTTTGCAATGGTCGCTTTTATAGCCATGCGGCGGTGTTTATGCTGGTCAACACAAGCTGTCAGTTTGAAGTGTTCAGTTACCACCATCTGGCCCCCGAAGAAGAAAAACTGGTGGTGACCCAAACCGCACCAGGTCAGCGCGTTGTCGAAGAATTTAACGCCGAACCCGCGGCATTGGAATACTGCAGAATTAACGGCCTAAAGCTGGAAGAACTCAGCTCTGAAGTATTCGCCATGAACCCCTTAGCCGTACAAATTGGCGATCAGCTGTATATTCGCAGCATCCAGCAGGTTAACGATGACCTGAGCCTCACGTTCTTCTGTGCCATAGATGCAGGTATCGTGCTTACCCGCATGCAGTCAAGCGGCCTGCATGCCCATACCGCCATGGTGCTGAACGAACTGCAACAACGGTTAGGCAATATCGACTTACTGATAGGGTTTGACTGTATTCACAGACGCGCCGAAATCGATAAGCTGGATCTGTGTGAGTCCATGTCGTCGTTGTACCGGGACCACCATATGATTGGGTTTAATACCTATGGTGAGCAAATCAATGGACTGCATCTGAATCACACCTTTACGGGTGTCGCTATTGGAGCGCCTCACCGGAGTCAGCCTTGAGCAAACCTGCCAACACTGAGGTCGCATCAACGCCACCACCAATAGAAGCAGAAAACCCCGCCGATGAACTGGCGCGCTTGCGCTACGAAAACGAAAAACTGCAAAAAATCAATCGCGTACTCATGCGACGCGTTGAAATGGGCTGGGGAAATCACTCCGACGCCTACCAGTCTTTCGAAGACGCCGCCATGCTGGCAGACAAAGTAAAAGAGCGGACCTATCGCTTACAACAAACCCTGCATCGTCTGGAAGAGTCCAACAAAGAGCTGGAACAGGCACGCCGCGATACCGAGCAAAGCCAGATTCAGGCGGAGCAGGATCGACAGCGCTTGCGCGACGCGATTGAAAGTATTTCTGACGCATTCGCTTTGTTCGACTCAGACCGAAAAATGGTGATGGTGAACAGCCGCTGTGCGGATTTCTGGCGACAGCACAATATCGAGTTTGAACTGGGAGTTACCACGTTCCAGGAGATCACCGCCGCGTCACTGGTGGTGGTGGACAAAGACGCCAAAGCCCAGAAAAAAGTGGGCGTGCACCACGACCCCATCGCCCAAACCATTTTCAAACTGCGCGATGGCACCTGGATTCAAATGCAGGAGCGCATTACTCACGACGGTGGTCTGGTGGTGGTTTATACCGACATCACGTCGATAAAACTGGCTGAAGAACTGCGCTATGAAACCGCCATGACTGAACAGGCCGAACTGCTAAAAGCCACACTGGAAAATATGTCGCAGGGCGTTGTGCTGATAAACGCAGATGGTCTTCTCGAAACCTGGAACCAGCCATTCCTGTCTTTCATTGGTATGCCTGACTCCAACGTCAGCCGAGGCGAAGAATTCGCCCGCCTGATGTCACAAACACCTGCCGCGCAAACCTTGTATAACGCACTGGCTCTGGATCAGTCACAGGACACGCCATTTATGGAAGTCGAGACGGTACTCAGCGATGATCTGGTGTTGTTGAACCGCCGAAGCCTGATCCCTTCCGGTGGTATGTTGTTTACCTTTGCCGACATCACTGAGCGCAGTCGTAGTCAGCAAGCATTAAAAGAGAGTGAGCAGCGCATCCGCCTGATCACCGATGCGATGCCGGCGCTGATTTCTTATGTGAACAAAGAGCACTGCTATGAATTCGTTAATCGCGAATTTGAAAAGTGGTTTAACCGTTCTCGCAAGGAAATCATCAACCACCACTTGCGCGATGTGCTAGGCGAACAGGAGTACAACAACCTGTCTATCCATATTGCCCGGGCCATGTTGGGTCAGGCGGTGAATTTTGAAATTGAACACAGTCGCGACCCAGACAACGTTAGAATCTCAAATAAAACCTACATTCCGCATTTCGATGAGCAGCGCAATGTCATAGGCTTCTTCGCACTGGAACAGGACGTTACCGAACAGCGTCGTACCGCACGTGCTCTGAAACACGCCTATGACTACATGGAGCAGCGGGTTAACCAGCGCACCAAGAAAATCTCTGAGATAAACCTGCAGTTACGCAACGAGATTGAAGAGCGTCAGTTAGCAGAAGTGAAGCTGCTGGAAGCCAAGCGAGAAGCGGATCAGGCCAACGAGTCCAAATCCAAATTCCTTGCAGCAACCAGCCACGATTTGTTGCAGCCAATGAACTCGGCACGATTATTCGCTGATGCGCTAAACGATTTATCACTGAGTGATGAAGCACAAAAACTGATGACCTCTTTGAGTTATTCGCTGGAGAATCTGGAGTCATTGATCAGTGCGTTGGTTGATATCTCCAAGCTGGAAGCCGGACTCATAGAGCCGGTGCTTGATGACTTTGAGATTGATGATCTGATTAACAACATGGCAGCCGAATTTGCCCCTCAAGCAAAATCGAAAGGCCTTAAATTCAAGGTGAAAACCACGCAGAAGCTGGTGCATTCCGACAACTATCTGCTGGCCCGCATACTGCGTAATTTGTTGAGTAACGCCTTGCGATACACCAATGAAGGCGGCATTTTGCTGGGCGTACGCCGACGTAAGCAAGGCGTTCAGATCCAGGTAATCGACACCGGCATTGGTATCCCTCAGGATAAACTGTCTGACATATTTCGCGAGTTTAACCGACTGGATGCGAAGAAGCGCCGACACGACAAAGGCCTGGGGCTGGGTCTGGCCATTGTGGAACGGTTGGCCAGCGTGATGAACCTGTCGATATCAGTTAGCTCAGTAGAAGGCAGGGGCTCCTGCTTTAGCATTACGCTGCCTTATGCTGATATCAAAAATCAGAAAGCCAAACCCGCGCCCGCACCGCTCATAGATCGCTTCAACGACAAGCTGGAGGGCGCGCGCATTCTGTTAATCGATAATGACGAAGAAATCTGTAAAGGCATGGAAACTGTGCTGGGCAGCTGGAACTGCAATGTGACCTCGGTGCAAACATTGGAAGAACTCAACGAGCCTGAATTCTTAACTGAGCTGGACCCACAACTTATTATTGCTGACTACCACCTGGACGACGGAGATACCGGTTTCGACGCGCTTGCTATTACCCGCGAGCACTTAACCCCCCATCCACCGGTTATCATGATCACCGCCAACTACACTAATGAACTGCGTCAGCAGGTGCGAGAGCAGGGGTATTCGCTGCTAAATAAACCGGTTAAGCCCCACAAGATGAAACTCGCCCTGTCGAATCTGCTATCAAGTCAGTAGAAGGACTGGTAAACCGCCGCGGCCACGACCAGCGCTTCTAAAACAACGTATGGGTACATCACTGTCGGGCGAAGGGATTGTTTAATGTATTCGGCAATGAGTGCGCCGCCTGAGTTGGCCTGAGCCTGATAAGCAGAGTTGAACTGACAGTCTATCGGCGTACCGGATTCTCTTATTTCAGCTTCAATCTGAAGTAAACGCTGCTCAAAACGACCCTGGAATGTTTTCCATATTCCATCCTGCAACCACAGCACACCAATTAATGCTATCGCGAACAGCACTGGCAACTGGGTAAGTAATGCAATTGCTGTCAGCAGCACTGCCGCTAGCTTTATCACTAGACTGTATTTTTCGTAACTTTCGAACTGATTCTGCAGTGTTTGCCACTCCAGTGACAACGTCTCAGGGCCCATTAGGCTTTGTCCTTTAATAAATGGATAATTTATGGCTCTATCATAATGGACAAGCGTATAAGCAGCCAGCCTCTGAATCAGTAGTTAATTTAAGTGAGTTTGCACACGCTCGACCCATGCCCTACTTTTATTACTTGAACAATAAGCTTCTGACCTCTTATTTCGTAAATAATCCGATAAAGGCCCTGGCGAACGCAGAAAAGGAGGTACAGCTAAAAAAATACAAAAACCCCCGGAACAGTAAAACTGTCCCGAGGACATAGAACGGAATAAACCAGTGTTTAGTTACGCATTAAGTACTGGTTAAAGTCGATGCTGGCCGCACAGAGCGCCGCCTGAATACGGTTGTGAACGTTTAGCTTGGTCAGAATAGCCGACACGTGCGCTTTTACCGTGGTCTCCGCAATGTTGAGTTCGTAGGCAATTTGCTTATTGGATTTGCCTTTTGCAATACACTCAAACACCAGTAACTGACGACGAGTCAGCGCACCGATTAATTTAGGATCGATTTGCTGTGAGGCCTGCTCTTCACGAGGCTTGTTATTTCCGCCTTTGCGAATAATGTCGGGCGGTAAATACACCTGACCAGAGAGTACCTGTTGCAGTGCCGCCACTATCTGTTCGCAGCTGGATGACTTGGTAATGAAACCCACAGCGCCATAAGTAAAGGCTTGCAGCACGACGTTTTTGTCTTCTTCCGCAGAAACAATCACAATCGGAATTTCCGGGTACTGGTTACGAAAACGAACGATACCGTTTAGCCCGTCCATACCCGGCATATTGAGGTCGAGTAACACCAGGTCGATATTAGGGTTCTCTTCGGCAGTGTTGAGGGCTTCTTCCAGATCAGTACAACTGATAGTTTTGGTATCAGGGATATTGCGCTCAACAAAGTCCGTGATCGCGTACTGGAACAAGGGATGGTCGTCTGCAACTAATATTTCTACCATGTGTGTCACCCTGCTTATATTTTGTTAGTTATTTTAGTGGATGTGGGCCTGTTTAGCGAATCTACCACACCCGTGTGCGCGGCGTCAGCCACCTACTTTGCGGCGTACCATGCCACGCTTGGGGTCGTATCCCCAAATTGCCAGTCCTATAAACGCTAGTGTACAACCCAAGGTTACCGCTAACGCCTGAGCGTTAAACTGGCTGTACATGGCAAAGCGAATCAACTCTACTGCGTGCGTGAATGGATTGAACAGACAAAGCTGATACAACCACTCACTCGACTCCTGCATTTTCCACAATGGGTAAAGCGCCGAAGAGAGGAAGAACATGGGAAACACCACAAAATTCATCACCCCGGCAAAATTCTCTAACTGTTTTATGAATGACGACAGCAACAGCCCCAGTGCGCCCAGCATCAATGCTGTAAGCACCAACGCGGGTAACACCACAAGGTAGCCTATTGGCTCAGCCCGTACGTCCAGCAACCATGCAATGGCGAAAAAAGCGTAAACCTGCAATGTTGAGATAAACGCGCCCGCAAGCAGTTTACTCACCAATAAAAATGATCTTGGCATTGGGCTGGTCAGCAGCACTTTCATACTGCCCATCTCGCGGTCATACACCATCGACAGCGAACTTTGCATACCGTTAAAGAGCATAATGACACCGGCTAATCCCGGTACGATATACACTTCGTAAGTAATGTAAGTCTCATAAGGGGGAATAATCGCCACGCCCAGCGCCGCACGAAAACCTGCCGCAAAGACCACCAGCCATAATAGCGGGCGCACCAGCGCACTGATCAGGCGTGAGCGCTGCTGCCAAAAGCGCAGTAGCTCGCGAATAAGGATGCCGGTAAAACACGTAAAATAAGCCATTATTGCCCGCCACTCATGTGCATCTGGCGATAGAGCTGCTGCACGGTTTCGACTCCCAGAGATTTCATTGCTTCTTCACAGCGCTGCTGTAACTTTACCTGCCCGTTCAGCAACACAATGAGTTCATCATTGGGTTTGACTTCGTCAATCAGGTGAGTCGACGACAGAATTGTAATCCCCTCGCTGTCGCACAATGCCCGTAAGTGCGTATTCATCGCGTCGCGGGTGTTCTGGTCGAGGCCGACTGTGGCTTCATCCAGCAGTAGTAACTTGGGCTTGTGCAATAATGCCCGGGCAATTTCAACACGTCGGCGATGCCCGCCATTTAATGCTCTGACCTTGTCTTTCGCTCTGTCAGCCAGGCCAAAACGCGCCAGCTCTTCTTCAATTCGCTGGCGAGTTAACGCGCCTGACATGCCTTGTAAACTGGCGTGGTACTGGAGGTTTTGGGTTACTGTTAAATCCAGATCCAGGGTGGGTTGCTGAAACACTATACCCAACTGCTTCAGCGCAAAGCGGGTATGTTTTTGGGTATTTTTCCCCATCAGGTTCAGTGAGCCGCTCACCGGACGAAGTAACTGGCAAATCAACGAAAACAGCGTACTCTTACCTGCCCCATTCGGACCAAGCAGCGCATAGTATTTACCTGAATTAAGCGATAACGAAATATCGCTCAACACCTGTTTTTCGCCGTACTGAAAGCCTAGCTGGTCGATAGCCAGCACTTCATCAATCATGGTTTGACTACCACTCCCCAGGGATAACGCCCGGCCTTAATGGTTTTCACTACTTTGAGTTTATTCACATCTATCACCGATACATCACCGCTCACCCCATTGGTTGTCAGCAGCTTAGACTGATTGTCGGCAAAGGCCAACTGCCATACACGACGACCGACCAGTAGGTAATCCAGAACTTCGTAGGTTTTCGCGTCGACGACAGCCACATGGTTAGCCGGGCCAAGGGCAATAAAGGCATACTTACCATCGTCGGTGAGCTTAATACCGACCGGTTGAATTTTGTCTCGGTGTACGCCAGGTATTTTGAAACGAATGGTATGGTTAATCTGGCGCGTAGTCGTGTCTACAATCGCTACCGTTCCGCCAATTTCAGCAGATGCCCAAACCAGGCTGCCATCTTTGCTAAATTCAACATGACGCGGCCGCTGGTCTACCAGCGTATTGTCTACCAGCTCATGTGTGCTGGTGTCGATCCAGTGCAGCATATTGGTGGTTTCAGAGGTATTAATAACCCATTTACCATCCGGGCTCACCGCCATGCCTTCCGGCTCTATCCCCACGTCAATCTGTGCAATGACCGTTCGGGACTCGGTATCTACCACCGTCACTACCGCGCTGTCTTCATTGGCGATGTACAAATGGCGATTGTTGGGGTGTAGCGCAAATTGCTCAGGGTCTTCGCCCGATGGCAAGTTGTGCAGAATACGGTTAGTCGCAACGTCCATTACCTGCACGGCATCAGATTCACTCGCGCAAATATAAAGGTATTTGTAGTCCTGGCTGAAGATGATCCCCCTGGGGCGCATCCCCACGTCCACGGTGTTAGTGACTTCCATAGAGTCCGTGTCGATTATCGTCAGCGTGTCGCTTTTCTCGTTTGAAACATAAGCGGTTTCAGCTTGTACCGCTGCCGGCAAGGCTAACAAGCTGACCATCGTCAATTTAGCAAAACGATTTACATTGAACAGATTCATACTACTTCGCCATGTTGCAACGCACTTCGGGCTTGTCGTACCCCAGTGTGTCTAAATCAGTAACCGGATGCATGTAGCCTTCAAGAGGTAACAGTGCGGTGAGTCCATTGGGATGGACCAGCGGGATAGGCTGCCGTAGCTGCCCGTTCCAGGCTCGAAAACTTAGCTTTCGCCCCTTAAAGGCAGCCAGTTCAAAACTATCGCTGAGCAAATAATCATAAAGCACGTCAGACGCTGTCGATTTGGTTCTTGTCACGGCCTCACTGATTGCCCTGATTGCCAGCCAGGCGGCATAGTCGGACTCGGTCATTTCCCGGGCAAACTGGCTGTAAAAGCGGTTTTGCAACTGGGTTGCCCCCCATTGCTCCAACGTCCAGTGCCAGCCCGTTGGCACTAGACCTTCAGTACCTACCACTGGGCGGGGTAACCAGGTATTGCCCGGAAAGTACTTATCAAACAGGTGCTGCTCGTCTGCCACCACGACCACATCGTAGTCATCGTGTTGAGTAAACAGCGGGATTTCCTTCTGTGCCACACGGCGTAAGTCAGTGTCGAATGACCACTGTTTTTGTTCAACGATTTTTGCACCAAAGCGTTTTGCTGAGCGTTGAAGTGCACTTGCAAGCGCTTTATCGCCGTCGCTGTTTCCCGATACCAGGAACCATTCACGCCAGCGACGCGACATCAGATATTGGGTCATGGCATCGGCCAGCATGGCCCGGCTAGGCACCGTGTGTAACACCTTTTCTGCACATTGTGATTGCCGGAGGGCATCCTCCCGGCTGCTGATATTCATAACCAGCGCACCACTACCCCGAATGACTTCACTTACCGCATTAAACGCATTTTCCGGCACATCCACTAAAACAGTGCCAGGCGCTTCCTGTACAGACAGCAAGCGCTTGAGCTGACTAATTACCCCGTCGGCATTGTTATCTTCTACTACCGTTAACTGATAATGCTGTTTTAAAAAGCGCCCTGTTGTATTGCTATCTTCAATGGCCAGTTTTGCACCTGCCAGGGTTTTATTGTCAGCAGGCTGTTTCAACAACAAGGGTTCTGCCGACATTTCAGCGTGCAGTTTAACGTACAAAATGTCGATATTTTGCACAGCGGCAAACGCGCTTTTTTGCAGCAAAAACAGCCAGCACAGGCTTTTTGTGGTAGTTGCGATAAATCGCATAAACCACGTTAAAGCTGTGTAAAATTTGTAATCAACGGGATTTTTTATGTTCAAAAACAAAACCCTTTATTAACGTTATGCTGCAATAGTAGAGCATGATCATGCCCGGATGAAATGAGCAAAAAGGATGAAAGGTTTACTACCTAAGTACAATTGGAAGCTTAGTGCATATCTCCTAACTTTCACGGTGTGCTTTGTTGTAGTAGCGAAAGAATAAAAAGCGAGGGCGTTTCTGCAGCGTAAACAAGCATTCTCACAGGCAGCTTTTGGAGAAACATCATGAAGAAGTATTTAACCTTTTTGCGCAGTGCGATGATTGCCTCGATGGCATTAACATCTGCACAAGCGCTGGCTCACGGTGACGTGACGCCTCAGGCAGTAGACACCAGTGCACTTCCCCAGTTGGGCGATGAGTGGCTGGCGACTAACCCTTACACCGGCAATGAGCTTGCGATTAAAATCGGCGACTCTGCTTATAATCAGAACTGTGCACGCTGCCATGGACTGGAAGTTATTTCTGGCGGTATTACGCCGGATCTGCGTAAACTGAACGATGAAAACGAATTTTTCAGCCAGGAAGAAGCGGACGATTGGTTTATGATGCGTATTCGTAACGGTGCGGTAGTAGACGGTCGTGTTTACATGCCTCCGTTCGAAGGTATCCTGAGCCAGGAAGCGATGTGGGCGATCAAATCTTACATCGAAACCCGTGGTACACCCGAGTAAGTGTTAACTAAACAATAACCGTTGAGGCAGTAATGGTAGTACGAATTCTGTTCCTGATTTGCGTTGCGCTCAGCAGCTACGCAAACGCCCGAAGCTACGAAGATATTATCGAGTCAGGTCAGATCACCATTGCTGTCTACAACGATTTCCCTCCCTATTCCTTTTTACAAGACGGTGAGCCTGCTGGCGTCGACATCGAAATTGGCAAACACATTGCCAAGGGCCTTGGCGTGTCGGTTGAATGGCTCTGGATAAACGCCGACGAAAACCTCGAAGACGATTTGCGTAACGCGATATGGAAAGGCCATATCATTACGCGGCAGAAAGCCGATGTGATGTTGCGCGTGCCTTACGACCGCCGCTTTGCTTATGCCATTGATGGCTATGGTTTACCGAAAAACGAATTGGTCGTGATGTTTTCCCCCTACCAGCAGGAAAGCTGGGCACTGGTTCGCGATCACGATAAAACCAACGATATCCGTACCCTGGCCATTTTCCAGTATGAAAATGTCGCCGTTGAACTGGACTCGCTACCCAGCTTCTTTTTAGGCGCAACCATTGGTGGCCGCCTGCGTGACAAGCTGGTTCATGTAGACTCGGTGTTTACTGGTATCGACAAACTGAAAGCCGGTGAAGTGGCGGCAGTTGCAGGTATGAGAAGCCAATTACAATGGGGAATGGGCCCGCTTACCAGCCAGTACGACATCAGCGCCGACGGTCTGGCCGCAATGAGCATCAAAAGCTGGGATATTGGTATGGCGGTAAAACAGGACTATCGCGAGTTGACCTATGCCATTGAAGGAATCATCACGCCCATGGTCAACAGCGGCGAGATGGAAAAACTATTCCTCGAGTACGGCTTGAGCTACGAAATCCCAGACTATTTCCGCACCGAATGAGCATAACACTAGTATTAGTGCTACTGGGTGTTAAAGTAGAGAGACTATAATGACAAGTTAAGGTTGTCTATTCGTGAAAAGAAAATGTGCGGCAATCATCTTTTTTATTTCATTAATATCAGGCTGTGCAACCACCACGGTGGCTCGGGTAAGTTGCGATTTTGTAGAGGGTACGCTGCACAGAAATGTAAATAGCGACAGAGACAAAAAAAAAGCAAACCTTTTCAATGGCCTGTTAAACGTGATAATCGGTTCCCTCAATGACACCCCCCGAGATCCCAAGAAATGTCGCTAGGGCTTAATATGTATTCAAGTCTACGCTATCTACATCACCATTTTTCTCGTCAGTAAACAGTTTACTTTCTCTAAAACCTTCCGTAAGCCTCACTACCAAGTTTTATTGCGGAGTAGTACTACCATCGGACTAAAAATGATAATCCAAGGTTTAATGGTTGTTAACAAATTGATGTCAGATACTGATTCTGATGCCTTTTGTGGTTGAGTTGGCTGTTAGTCCCACACCACAAGGTCAACAACAATACTCAACCTGTCGCATGCTGAACCTATTCAATTCGCGCTCGTTGTGAACAAGGGGTAATACAAGCCCTAAGTACCCGTTGAAACACTGGAGAAATCTGATGAAAAGTAAAAGAGTTTCAGGTCACTTATTAAGCTCTGCGTTTTGTCTGACGCTGTCTTTAGGGACACTGTCTGGCGCCGTACAAGCGGGCGTGACTGACAAAGACATCCTGAATGACCAGGCCACCACCAATGACGTAGTCAGTTATGGTTTAGGCCCTCGTGGCCAGCGCTTTAGCCCACTGGATACACTGAACACCAAAAACGTAAAGAAAATGCACCCGGTATGGGCATTCTCATTCGGTGGTGAAAAGCAACGTGGTCAGGAATCACAGCCGCTGGTTAAAGATGGTGTTATGTATGTAACAGCGTCTTATTCACGTATTTACGCAATCGACGTAGAAAGTGGTGAAGAGCTGTGGCAATACGAAGCACGTTTACCTGATGGCATTATGCCTTGCTGTGACGTGATTAACCGTGGTGCAGCTATATACGATGACCTGGTAATCTTCGGTACTCTGGACGCGATTCTGGTCGCCCTGGATCAAAAAACCGGTAAAGTGCGCTGGCGTAAGCGTATGGGTGACTACAAAGCAGGTTACTCATTCACTGCAGCACCTATGATTGTTAAAGGCATGGTTGTAACCGGTATCTCTGGTGGTGAATTCGGTATTGTGGGTAAAGTTGAAGCCCGCGATGCAAAAACCGGTGAACTGGTATGGAGCCGCCCTACGGTTGAAGGCCACATGGGTACGCTTAACGGTAAAGACAACGGCATCACTGGTGGTGAAGCTAACAAGACCTGGACCGGCGACCTGTGGAAAACAGGTGGTGCAGCGACTTGGTTAGGCGGCACGTACGACCCGGATCAGGACCTGATCTTCATGGGAACGGGTAACCCGGCTCCATGGAACTCTCACTTACGTCCAGGCGACAACCTGTACTCTTCTTCTCGTCTGGCTATCGACCCAGACACCGGTAAGATCGTATGGCACTTCCAAACCACCCCACACGACGGCTGGGATTACGACGGTGTTAACGAACTCATCGCATTTGACTACAAAGATCGTGGAAAAACAGTTAAAGCGGCAGCAACTGCTGACCGTAACGGCTTCTTCTATGTCCTTAACCGTGAAAACGGCGACTTCATTCGCGGCTTCCCATTTGTAAGCGGCATTACCTGGGCGAAAGGACTGGATAAAAACGGTCGTCCAATTTACGACGAAGCCATGCGCCCTGGTAACCCGTCAGACAGTGAAGATGGCAAAAAAGGTAAAACCGTATTTGCCGTACCTTCATTCTTAGGTGGTAAAAACTGGATGCCTATGGCGTTTAGCCAGGAAACAGGCCTGTTCTATGTACCGTCTAACGAATGGGGCATGGACATCTGGAACGAGCCGGTTAACTACAAGAAAGGGGCTGCCTACTTGGGTTCTGGTTTCACTATCAAGTCAATGTACGACCACATTGGTTCACTGAAGGCAGTTGATCCTAAAACCGGTGAGATTGTTTGGGAATTCAAAAACAACGCGCCACTTTGGGGTGGTGTGTTAGCCACCGCGGGTAACCTGGTATTTACCGGTACACCTGAAGGCTACCTGTATGGCTTCAATGCGAAAACCGGTGAAGTCGTATACAAGTTCAACACAGGTTCAGGCATTGTTGGTTCACCTATTACCTGGGAACAGGATGGTGAGCAATACCTGAGCATCGTGTCTGGATGGGGTGGCGCTGTTCCTCTGTGGGGCGGTGAAGTTGCCAAGAAAGTCAAAGACATTAACCAAGGCGGTACTGTCTGGACGTTCAAATTGCCTCGTAGCTAAGAGGCCACGCGACGAATCGTTTTAGTCCCACCGTTTCGTCGCGTTTTTTTCTCTCCTCGGGGGTGAATGCAGGTAGTGGTTCATTTGCCCCTTTTTCAGCTTTATTGAGGGAGTCAGATGAAACGTTTTATTCTAATTATCTGTGTTATTTTTCTCAATAGCCTGTTCATCGTGCTGGAATGTAAAGCCAGCGAATCCGTCAGCCCGGAGCAAATTCAGCGCTTATTTCCCAAAGCGACCGTGATTGGCAACAAAGCCTCCGACTTCCCCGTCTATCCGGTTTATCAGTTACAGGAACTCATTGGCTATGCATTCGAAAGCAATGACTTAGTTGAATTTCCCGGTTTCTCCGGTGACCGTATTAACCTGCTCATTGGCATTGACGTGCAGGGCAATATTGTGGGTATTGAAGTCCTGCACCATCACGAACCCATTTTCTTACACGGTTTAGGCCCGGAGCCTATGAACCGCTTCATAGACCAGTATATTGGTCAGAATGTGTCGAATCGCGTGATTGTTGATAGCGCTGCAAATGACACGAATCCTAACGACAATACCGTTCACGTAGATGGCGTCACCAAAGCCACGGTGTCGGTCATTGTGATAAGCGATACCGTGTTGCTTTCCGCATTACAGGTGGCAAAAAATAAACTGACTGGTTTTGCCAGCGCCCCCGCTGCCACAGCCAAACCGGGCTTGTATGAACCGCTCAATACCGACACACTCTTCGAGCGCGGTTTACTCCAACGCTGGGAAATAAGTCCGGAGGTCTTTGAAGACGAATTGGGCGCAAGCCTCGACGATTACCCTGATGGCACCTTTTATCTGCAGGATGGCGAAACGTTTACGGTTTACTTCGCCTATTTAAATAGCCCATTAATTGGCAAAAATCTGCTTGGCGAAGCCGACTTTACTCGTCTGCAAGCGATGTTAAAACCCAACGAGCAGGCCTTTATGGTGATGTCGTCTGGCTTTTTCAGCTACCTCGAACCCGAATTTAAGCCCGGCACGGTACCAACCCGGGTAAGCCTGCAGCAAAATGGCCTGCCATTTGGTATGCGTGACCTGAATTTTTATAGCTTTGAACCTCAGCAACTTGCCGGTAATTTGGAGGCCACAAACGACCTTCAAATATTTGCAGTAAATACCCAGTCAGGTTTTAACCCTAGCTTACCTATGCAGTTAAGCCTCAACATCGACATTGCTAAAAACCACTTAATTAGCCAACAACTCCAACTCACCCACCCTTACACCTTACCCAAGGACTTGTTCGATATCGCTGCGCCGACTGAAGAATACAAACCGGAACCGGCCTGGATAAGAGTGTGGAAAATGCGCTGGCCAGTCATTACCGTACTGGCGCTCAGCCTGATTGCGGTCACCGCCATCTTCGCTTTACAACATCAGTTATCCGCCAATGAAAAGCGCTTTCGTTGGATACGTTGGAGCTTTATGTTTTACACCCTGATATTCATCGGTTGGTATGCGCAGGGTCAGCTGTCGGTGGTGAATATCTACCCCATATTGCAAAGTGTTAAATCCGGCTTTGACCTGCAGGTTTATCTGATGGACCCGGTATTGTTCATCCTCTGGAGCTATGTATTTGTTAGCCTGTTTATTGTCGGCCGCGGGATATTTTGTGGCTGGCTTTGCCCGTTCGGTGCCTTACAGGAAATGGTGGGCTGGGTTGCGAAGAAATTCCGAATCCGCCAACGTAAAATCCCGTTTACCATACACCGCAAACTATGGTGGATTAAATACGCCATTCTGGGCGGCTTAGTCATTACGTCTTATATATCGCTGTCAGACGCCGAAGTCCTGTCGGAAGTTGAACCCTTCAAGACTGCGATTACATTGCACTTTGTGCGCTACTGGCCGTTTGTGCTTTACACAGTCGTCTTGCTCGCGGCGGGACTGTTTATTAATAAATTTTACTGCCGCTACGTATGCCCGCTGGGTGCAGGGTTAGCCATACTGGGTTACTTCCACAAGTTCGAGTGGCTCACACGTCGCAAAGAATGCGGAAAGCCTTGTACCATGTGCTATCACAAGTGCGACATCAAGGCGATTACGCCGGAAGGCAAAGTAGATTACAACGAGTGTGTGCAGTGCCTGGAATGCATTGTGTATTACAACAATGACGACCTGTGTCCGCCACTGAAAAAAGCGAAAAAGGGGTCCAAAAGAAAACCCGATATGGCTGATTCATTGACTGTGGAAGTGAAGTGAATAGAAGTAAATTTCAGCCCTGCTGATTTGATTACTTACTTATGGCTCAAGCGTCGCCACTAAATATATTTTTTCGATTTCGCTACACTGAGATCCAGCGTGATGAGTTCAAACTTTCCGACCAGACATTACTGTGTTGTCCCCGAATTGCGAAGCGATATCAGGATCTGTCAGAAGACTTTTTACCTTAACCATTCCGGTAAAGCGTTTTAATAAGGTGATAGCCAAATTTGGTTTTTACCGGGCCGTGTATTTTCAGCACTTCTTTTTTAAACACCACGTCGTCGAACTGCTTAACCATTTGCCCGCGACGAAACTCACCCAGATCACCGCCGCGCTTCCCCGACGGGCACACAGAGTACTTCTTCGCCAACGCAGCAAAGTTTTTACCCTGTTTGAGTTGCTTTAAAATATCCAACGCCTGTTGTTCGGTTTTTACCAGAATATGCACGGCGGCTGCAGTGGCCATTAGTTACCCTCAAATGTTATTTGCACACAATGGACGCCATTATCCCGCATACTATACTCGTATTGCCAGCCCATTGCGGCCGTTAGTTGACTTACCATTTGTAAACCCAGCCCAAATCCTAGCGATGTTTGCGTTTCCTTAGAGTCAGGTTTGTCGGTATTTCGGTTAATAATTTCAACCCCGGCACCAATTTGATTAATAGTTACCGAGCCAACCTGTGTGTGCTGAAACGCGTTGCGAATGAGGTTACCTAATACTATTCGCACTGCAATTGGGCTGGCTTCAAAGGTGTACTCATTGGTCTCAACAGCAACGCTTACCTCTTTGCCTTGTAACAGATACGCGAGCTCATCGCTGATAGTGGTCACCAGACTGTGCAACGCTACCGGCGATGTCGACAGCGACGAATTGTCCTGTCTGTCTAGCCATAACAGCGTTTCTGTTAAGTCTTGCATTGTGTGAGAGGCATGCTCGATGCGTTTCAGCGGTTTGCTGAGCTTGTCTTCGGGCGCATCGCGGCGTACGCGATTAATGAGCTCTGTACTACTGCGAATGACGGCAATAGGAGTGCGCAATTCATGACTGGCATGGCGTACGAAATTCTGTTCGCGCTTAAGGCTGTCGTGCACCGACTGCATTGCCTGGTATATCAGTGCAGCCAACGAGTTCAGTTCTGCGTATTTAAACGTTGGCGGAGCCGTAGGGAACGGCGCATTTTGCAGGCTCGCGGCCCACTCTCGTAGCCTTTCAACTGGGCGGGACACCGACTTTTGCATTAATACCACCAGCAAGCTAAACAACAACAGTGTCACTATGCCAATGATCATGATCCAGGCTTCCCGGGTCATATGAAAAGGGGGCTCGTCGTCGCCATCCCGGGGTTTAAACATCTGGGTTACGTAGACGGGCCTGGCGTTGTCGAACTTTGCCATCAGCACAAATTCAGCCACGGTAGGTCGCTGAAAGATGGAGTTGCGTTCTACGTGTTTATACAATCGAAATGGTTTGAGTTTTTTGGGGTTAAACTGCTGCTGAATGGTATCGGGCAAGTCCTGCCAATCGGCTGCAATGGTATAGCTCAGCACCGACACGGGTGCGCCTTGGACTACCGGCGTACGACGGGCTATATCGATCATAGTACCCCGCATCATGCCATCCATGCCTGCCAGAAACTGATTGGCCGACATCCAGGAAAACGCCGCAATCACCACACTGGCCAGCACAAACAGCGACATAAACACATAACGGCGCAAACTTATATTCATGGCGGCCATATTACGACTCCTGAACTGGCGACAGGCTGAACCCAACCTGGGTTTTAAAATTAATTTCCATCGGCACACTGGCGGAGCTTAACACTTTGCGCAACTTGTGCATGTGGACTTTCAGGCTGTTGCTGTCGGGACTTTCTTCGCCCCAAACCAGTTCAACCAGCTCATCACGGTCAATCGGGTTTGGGCTGGCGCGCATCAACTGCTCTAACAGCTTAAAACCGGTGGGTGAACAGTGTAAAACCACGCCATTGTAGCTGACCGACTTACCGGATAAGTCCATGACTAAACCGGACACCGCCAGCTGTTTGTTTTGCGCGCTGCGGCGTTTTGCCAGGGCTTTCACCCGCATAACCAACTCTTCCATGGCGAAGGGTTTTACCAGGTAGTCGTCGGCACCTTGTTCAAAGCCGGTGATTTTGTCCTGTAGCTGGTCCCGTGCGGTTAGCATAATGATAGGCGTATCGTTACCTTGCTCTCTGGCCCGGGCACAGACCTGCAATCCATCAAGTCGCGGCAGGTTAATATCCAGTACAACCACCTGATAACGGTTTTCTTCCAAGAGCTGCAGGGCGGCCACGCCGTTACTGGCGTGATCGCACACGATGTCTTCCAGTTCCAGGTAATCCATTACATTACCGGCCAGATCCAGGTCGTCTTCAACCAGCAGCAGTTTGATCATGATGTGTTGACCCTTGTGCCCTGCCTGATACCGCAGACAGCAGCTTTTTTACTCCCCGGCGGGCGTCTTCGTTAATCAGAATCAGCGCCGGAATAAGCAACAGCGTAATAAACGTGGCAAACAGAATACCATAACCTAACGACACCGCAGCAGGGATCAGGAACTGCGCCTGTTTTGAGGTTTCACCCAGAATCGGATACAACCCGGCGAACGTGGTAAACGACGTCAGCAATATGGCTCGTAAGCGCCCCTGACAGGCTTGCTGAATAGCATCGAACACTTCTCCACCGGCGCGACGCATTTCATTATAACGAGACACTAGCAACAGGGAGTCATTCACCACCACACCGCTCAGTGCCAGAATACCGTTCAGCGACAAAATGCTCATCATCAGGCCGTTACTCCAGTGGCCCAGAATGGCGCCAACAATACCAAATGGAATCGCGGACATAATAATCAACGGCTGAATGTACGACTTCAACGGAATAGCCAGTAGTGCGTAGATTGCAATTAGTGCCATCACCGTGAGGGTCTTCATCGACGAGGTCGTTTCTTCCTGCTGCTCGGCTTCACCGGCGAAATGTATCGACAAATCAGCGTGCTGACGGGTTAGCTGAGGTACCAGTGACTGATTCAGTGTTTGCACCAACTCGGTAGCGGTGATCACATCAGAATCAACAGATGCAGACACAGTAAGTGCCCGCAAACCATCGATGCGAGTGATTTGTTGTTGTTGGCTGTCCTGAATAATATTCGCTACCACGCTTAGCGGAACGACCGTGCCGTCAGTTAAGCGCACGCGGGCATTGAGGATGTCCGTCGCGTTGCTGCGGCTTTCCTCTGGGTAGCGTACACGCACCTTCACTTCGTTTTTATTGCGCAGATAGCGTTGCACGATGTCACCACCAAAGGCTTGTAACAGCTGCTTCGACAAACTGGCAGTATCCATGCCTAATGCACGGCCCTGAGGCGTGAGCTCAAAGCGCATCATGGCTTCGCCCGGCGTAAGGGAAGACTCCACACTGGTCACCCCGTCCATGCTATCCAATGCCTCACGAAAGGCTTCTTCAGCAATCAGCAGAGTTTCATCGCTCACGCTTTTCAGCTCTACTTTGAAGGCATCTACCATTTCCCGGCGCGATTGAATTTTAAGTTGCTTCACACCTTCGGGTGTACCGGCCAGTTCACGCCAGGTTCGGGCCAGGTCGTCAAGTGAATAGGGCTTTTCTTTCGCCAGTTCCACTACAATAGACCCACTTTGATCGCCTGATGCCATTACCTGCAGACTCTTAATGCCTGAACCGTCGGCATCGATTTGCGACATTAACTGCGCATCCGCTTGATTAAGTGTCGCTTCCAGCCACTGCATATTGCGCTCAGTCTGGCCAAAGCTGGCGTCACTTTGCAGCGTCATGCTGGCTTCAACGGTATCGCCTGGCATGCTGGGGAAGAACCCCACGCGTACCGTGCCATTCATCGGCATACCAATCACCGCAATAAACACAGCCACAAACAACAGGATCACGGCATAACGGAACTGTAATGCATACTTCAGCACCGGCATATACACCCGTTGGCTAAACCACTGTAACCCCGCGTCGGCACCGTCCTGTATCTTAGTCCAGCCACGTGCCAATGCATGCGTTGGCTTTTTATGGGTGGGTAAATGCGCCAGGTGAGCAGGCAGTATCAGTTTGGACTCCACTACCGACAACAACAAACAAATGGTCACCACCATGCCGAACTGAGCGTACAGATTTCCTAATCCGCCAGAGATGTTGGAAAGCGCCGCGAATGCCGCTACCGTGGTAAACACACCAAACAGGGTTGGCACGGCAACTTTGTGCGTGCCGCGAATAGTACTGTTCAAGGTATCCCCTTCGCGTTTGCGGGTGTCATAGACGGACTCACCCACTACGACCGCGTCATCCACCACGATCCCCAGCGCCATAATGAAGCCAAAGGTGGTCATTTCATTAATGGTGAGCGCCGCAAAGTTGCCGGTCATGAAGAACAGGGTGCCGAACAGGATGAATGGCAAACCCGCGGCGACCCAAAACGCCACGCGCAGGTTTAAAAACAACGCCAGTACCACAAACACCATGGCAATACCGGTTAATGCGTTTTTGGTGAGCAGATCCAGACGTTCCGTGATCAGGGTACTGCGATCGTACCAGGTTTCCAGCTCAACGCCATCGGGCAAAATACCGCGTTCGTGCCACTCGGCTACTAGCTGATTGGCCTGCTCTACAATGTTCTGCACATCGCCGTATTCATCCATGATCACCTGAATGCCATAGCCATTCACGCCGTTGTAGCGAGACAAGGCATAGGCATCGTCGGCAAACATGTCGGAGATATTGGTGGCATCGCCCACGGTCAAATAGGTACCATTGGCGTTCGCTAACAAGGGAATGCTGGCAAAGTCAGCTTTGTAATAGGCCTGCTCAGAGGCTTTCAAACGAATGACTTTTTCTTTGTTGCGCAAACTGGTGGTAAGCGCCGTGGCTGATTCGGCGTTTATAGCACTGGAGACATCGTCGATAGTCAGGCCATAGGCTTGCAGTTTCGCTTCATCGATTTCAATCGACATCATGTGGTCGACATAAGAGCTGGGAGATACCTGGCTAATGCCATCCCGGGCCAACAGCTCTCGTTCCAGCTGCTCACCTAATTGCTGTAAGGTGGCGGTATCGGTATCGCCGTAAAGCTGCACCCAAATCACGTGCTCCTGACGCCGGCCCTTGGAGATCACCGCTTTCTCCGCGTCAGACGGGAAGTTAAATATTGCATCGACCTTGTTTTTCACGTCGGTCATCAGCGTATCCAGGTCGTAGTCGGTTTGTTTTTCGACTTGCACAGAGCTGCCATTAGCCGAGGAGGTAGACGTAATACGCTTGATCCCGGGCACAGACTCCAGCGCGTTTTCAATTTTAATTGCAATCCCTTCTTCCGCTTGTTTCGCATCACCACTGTCATAGGTCATGGATACGGTAACAAAACGAGGCTCCATGCTGGGAAACGCTTCCTTACGCAGTTCGTTTACCGACAGTACACCCGCCACAATCACGGCCATCATTAACAGGTTGGCTGCCACACTGTTGTTGGCAAACCAGGCAATAATCCCTCTGTGTTGCGTACTCATGCGTTACCTCCGGTGCTTTGCGGACTAACACGGGTACCCACCAAATAACTGTTAAGCGGGCGGGCCACAATGCGCGCTTCGGTCATGCCAGCGAGAGGCATAATGTAAGCTTTGCCGTCGGCCTGAAACTTCACATTGGGGGTAAATTTATTCAGCTTGTTACCAGCGTCCAGATACCACACTTCCTGCTTTTGCGAGATGGCACTGGCGGGAATTTCCCACAGTGCATCATAGGTTTTTCCGGCGACATGCGCGGTGACATAGGTGCCAAAATACAACGGTGAGTCTCCGGCAAGGGGCTGTTGCACCTCAACAATCAGCGAACGCTGTCGTGAACTGGTATCCAGGTGCTGTTCGATACGTTTTACCGTGCCGTGCCATTGATTCAGCCCATCCATATCCTCAATGACAACCGGCCATGACTGGTCATCCGACGACGCCGTGGTTGGCAGGTTTTGCCACTGGCTGGCCGACAGCGGAATAGCAATCTCGGCCTCTGAGGCTGAATATAGCTGCGCAATGCTGGTACCCGATTGAACAAAGCTACCGGGCTGGATATCACGAGTAACCACAACGGCATCAAAAGGCGCCACGATTTGCGTCAGGGCAAGTTCACGCTCTGCGGTTTTCAATTGGGCTTTGGCTTCGTCCAGATTGGCCTGGGCGGCATGCAAGTAGGGCTCTCTGAGTACCAGGGGCGATTCAGGTTCGCCATCTAACCCTGAACGTTCCCAGTTATCTTTTGCCTGGACGCCTTGCAGTCGTTCCTCTTCCAGCGCGACGGTTGCAGCTTCAACGGCGGCTCTGGCGGTCGCCACGGCTTGTTGATAGGCAGTGTCGTTCAGGTAAGCCATGACTTCGCCTTTGCGAAAAACCGCGCCCGTCTCAAAATGCGGCGACAACCGCGTGACTTCGCCGCTCACTTGCGCAGTCAGCGACAATACGTGTTTAGCGGTTACTTCACCATAGCCGTTCACTTTCGCCTGATACGTTCCTGCGACTACGTCCAGTACGCCTATCGCAGGTAAGCTGGCTTCCTGATTCTGAGGGCTGGCAAGTGGCGGAACCTTTGTATCTGATGTACTTGCTTCAGCAGCGGGACGCCCTTGGGTTTTTGCCGCTGAAGGGGCTCCTTGAGGACCTCCCGGCGGGCCTGCATGACCAGACTGACCAAATACACTAATGGTAACCAGTACCAATACTACCAGCGCCCCTGCGGTGCCGATGACGCGTTTTGCTGTTGAAGTCATGCTGATACTCCCAGACCCAGTGCCAGGCCTAAACTGATTCGATTCGATAATTGATTAAATTGCAGCTGCAACAACTGCGCTTGCAGGTCGTAAGTTTGCTGGTATACCGACAGTAAATCCAAAATGTCGACTAACCCTTGACGGTATTGTTTTGTGTAGGTGTCGCTGCTGCGCTTGGCGTTCGCCAGCGCGACGCTTGTAGCCTGATACTGGCTAGCCAGGCTTTTCTCCTGTCCGATGCCGTCCTGTACTTCTTTTACCGCAGTGAGCAACGTGCTTTGATAGCCCCACCAGCTGTTTTCCACAGCCAGTTCCTGAATGTCGATATTTGCGCGTAATTCCCCGCCCTGAAACAGCGGCGCCGTTAACTGCCCAAGTAATTGCCAGACAGGATTAGTAAACAACGCCTGTGAAGGTGAAGTTCCCGTATCGGAAAGGGCGGCACTCAAACTAATTGAAGGTAACAATGACTTGTAAGCCACTCGGGTACTGAATTCCTGAGACTGAATATTGGCATAGGCCGCCATTAAATCCGGGCGTCTCGCCAAGTCCTGCTCAGGCAAGCTTGTCAGTGGCAATAGTACATCCGGAAAGGTGGCAGCAACCGGCAGATCACTCACCGACATGTCAGTACGACCAAGTAATACCGCCAAAGCGCGCAGCGATTGCGCGAGGTTTTCTTTATACGCCGCAATGTTGGCTTCGCTGGTCGCCGACGATGTACGGGCATTATCGAGATCTTCCAGTGCGCCTAATCCGGTGCGATAACGCTTGAGAATAACCTCCTGATTGTTTTTCAGCAGTGTCAGGCGGGCCTGCTCATTGTCAATGAGCTGCTGGTAATAAGCGACTTCCAAATAACCTCGCATCACTTCAGCGACCAGGGTATTGGTCACCGAGGTAAGCTCTGCCTCGCTGGCAGCCACTGACCATTGTGCAGCTGACACCTGATTGCCCAGCTTATTCCAAATATCGGCTTCCCAGCTGACAGTGAGACTTGTGTTATAGCTATCGTCACTGTCTTGCTGGCGCGTACCGCTCAGGCCCGCGCTAACACCGGGCAACCGCGATGCATTGGTCACGCGTTTTTGCGCCTTAGCGGTTTTTAAGCTAATTAGCTGTTGCTGCAAGCCCGGATTGCCGCTTAACGCCTCGTCAATCAGCGCAGGTAAACCGGGCACACTAACGAGTTCGGTTAGCGACGTAACCGAGTTGGCCTCTGCTGGCATTGTCTGCCAACTCACACCTTTCCCGGTATTGAGCTGAGCGTTTTCGCTGAAGTCACCCGTGTACTGACTGGCGCAGCCGGAAAGCACCAACGTCAGAGAAACGGCTAGAAGTGTATGTCTCATACCCATACCTGTTTATTCACAATGGGCACAGAATACAAAACCAACGGTTAATGCCGGGTTAACGCTGATTAACGCTGATTAACGCACTAGCGTGCGTTAAAACAGCGGAAGTTAACCGTATAAAAAACAAACAAAGTAGGTTACGCTGTTCCCTCGTTTACTCTTGATAAGGACATCAGATGAACAGGCTCCTTTTGTTTTTTGTGGTAACTCTCGCATTCCCCCTATTTTGCGTAGCAGATGTACATGAAGATACCCTCGCGCTTTATTCGAAATGCAAAGGCGGAAGAGATAATCTGGACGGCTACTGTAAATGCATTGCGGTCAGAACGGCGGAAGTCGCAACCCCGGAACAACTGAAACATTTCTCTGAACACCCAACTGAAATCAGAAATGTGCTGCACGAAGATGAAATCTCAATCTCCATTCCGTTTGAACAGGCCGGCATTATCAACGATCACACCAATTTATTCTGCGTTGGCATGCCCATGTCAGCCAAACAATATTGGAAAAATTACAAATTAAAGCCCAAGTCAGCCTTACAGGCGGGCATTGAGGAGCAAGGGCGTCAGTTAGATGCCCTATTGATAAAATCGATGGCTCAAAAGGACAAGGTTTGCTATACCTCAGCCATATTAGGGGGTAGCTGCGATGACATCTGTAAAGATGAAAATACGTGTCCTGGAGGACCTAAGTTTGCTCGTTTAAGAGGGCTAGCCGTAGCTTGTAAGCAGGAGTCCAAACATAAAGCTTGTAAACCAATGGCCAGAGCGCTTCAAATTGAAGATTGGCGCACGCTTTCTCAATTGAATGATAGCCTGCCCAGCCAATTGGTTGAGGATATATCCGAAGGGAAACGCAGAACATACACGCCTCAGGAGGTTTATCAGGTCATCCAGGCGAGTAACTATCTGATTGCCGCCTGCAAGTCCATTGGCGGTGATGCACTCAATACTGCGCAAGCAGTACTTAAAGTACAACACGACAAACTATTCAAAAATTTCGAACTCTCACAAATTTTACTAAAAGTCGTTGAAGGGAATGGCACCAACTGGGCGAAAGCCCAAGCCTGTGACGCAAACATCACATTGCCCTTTTTGTTTGGAATGACCGAAGCTCTCGATGAAAAACTACCCGAAAGCGTCTTCTTCTCTACGTGTCTGGCGAATAAGAAATCCATGGCACATTGCCAGTGTTGGTACGAGGTTTATGTCCAAACCGATAAGCAAGCAAAAGACCGGGCATACCCTATCAATCTAATGGATCCTCAACATCCCGGCTCCAGAGGCGGACGAGATACTCTTACCCAAGGTCAGAGGGTTACCGCCATGAGTTGCCCTGAATGATATTGCCTGATTAACCATCTTTTTCGTTGTCAGCACCTGCCTGCTGGCTGCGAAAAAGGCCGCATTTTCTTGCTATCGTTGTAAACACATAGGTGACAACTAACAGCGTACACAATGTCAGCGCCATCTCCTCGCTGTCTGACAAAGTAAACAGGCTTTTCTGCAGCTTTAGTAGTGCCACTGACGTTACCACCAGCATAATTAAATAGCACACGTAGGCTGCGATAGATTTGATATCTCGGAACATAGGTTTTCCCTGGAAGTAGCATGTCCTAGGTTGGTCTGCACCAATCTACCTAACTAACTGGCATCAAACAGCTGGCCCTAAGATCTGCTTTCACCGCCACAGGCCCAGACAATTCAAAAACCGATAGCAAAGCATTCGTTTCAATTAAAGAACGACAAGTAGAAAACAAAAAAAGGCATTACCTTTTTCTTTCAGGTATGTTAATTCGTCATACAAATTATAAATGAGCCCTGACTATGCGCACGATTTTCCTGTTAATGAGTTTGTTTTCGCTGATGAGCTGTGGTGGTGGCGGATACCCGCTATCTGCCGATGCGGATAGTCGCTACTCACTGATCGCCGATGACGCGTTCGCAGGCAGTTCAGTGAATGTGTTGGCGGGCGTCAAACAGACCCTCTTTACCCATGGCCAGTTCCAATATGCCGCCTACTACAATGCGAATCGGCACCTGGTGCTTGCCAAACGCCCAACCGACGCCAAAACCTGGCAGACGCAAGTAACGCCTTTTACCGGCAATGTAGACGATGCCCACAATCATATTAGCCTGGTGGTCGATAGCGAAGGCTTCATTCACATTGCCTGGGATCACCATAACTCTCCGCTGAATTATGCGCGCTCTGTTTCACCAGGCGCACTGACACTAGAGCGAAAGCCAATGTTAGGCGAACCACAGTCGCCAGACGAGGCCGGAGAGAACAGTGTTACCTACCCGCAATTTTATGCGTTGCCTTCAGGTGACCTGCTGTTTGCCTACCGCGATGGAGGTTCTGGCCGTGGGAACCTGGTACTCAACCGTTATGACCTTCGCACCCAACAATGGCAGCGTTTACACAGCTCTGTGCTGGATGGTGAAGGTAAGCGCAGCGCATACTGGGATATGTCTGTCGATATTAATGGCGTAGTCCATCTGGCTTGGATTTGGCGGGAAACGCCGGACGTAGCCAGTAATCACGATCTCGCCTATGCCCGTTCCTTTGATCAGGGTGACACCTGGCAACAATACGACGGCACACCTTATGCGCTGCCCATTACCGAATCCAAGTCAGATGTGGTTATTCCCATCCCTCAACACCACAAGTTAATGAATCCACCTGTTGTAATGGGCGACAATAGCAGCCGCCCTTTTATTGCCAGCTATTGGGCTGATTCCCCCACTGATATTCCTCGTTATCAGGTGGTATATCCTCTTCCCCAACCCAACACCTGGCAGATTATTAAAGCGCCCAAAGCGGCAGAGAATTTTGAACTCAGTGGCCACGGCACCAAGCGGCCACCCATCTCCCGAACCATACTGCTACCTCGGCAGCACAATGGCGTAACGTCGCTGCATTTGATTTACCGGGACGACTTTCAGCGCGGGCAGGTGATGGGCCTGACCATGCACAACATTATTGATGCAAACTGGGAATCGCATGTCCTGCACCCACAAAATGTCGGTGCCTGGGAGCCCAGTATTGACCCGACTCAATGGATACAGCATGGCAGGGCTGATCTGCTACTCCAACGCGTCGAGCAACGAGATGGCAATGATGCCGAGAGTGCGCAAGTTGCACCCAGTCACATCGGCGTGCTGAGCTGGCAAGCCAGCTTGCAATAATTATAAGGAAATCACTATGCCTAAACTGCTTCGCCCACTGCTGTTCACTCTGGGAATGTCTGCTTTGTTTACTCAAGCCGCATTGCCTGATAGATCGACCTTACAAACCACGCTAACGAGCATGGCCGACTGGCAAATCACCCATTTCCGGGATGATTACGGGCGCAAACATGAATGGGATAACCCTATCAATGGATGGCCTTACGCCGCTATGTACATTGGTATGGAACGTTGGGCGGATATTGCGCCAGACAAGCGCTACTATGATTTTTTACTGGGCGTTGCCGATGAAAACAAATGGGATTTAGCCAAAGCGGAATACCATGCCGACGACCAGGCTATCGGTCAGCTATACCTTGCCCTGTACAACAAGTTTCAGTCGCCCCATATGCTCGAAAAAACCCTGAAACGCACCACACATATTCTGGAAAACCCCAGCCAGCAACCTATGCGACTAAACAACTACAAGTACACCGAGCGCTGGACCTGGTGTGATGCATTATTTATGGCTCCGCCATTATGGGCGAAACTCGCTAATATCACGGGAAATAAGCAATACCGTGATTACATGTTTGCGGAATATGTTGCCACGACCAATCATTTATACGACACCGAAGAACACCTCTTTTACCGTGATGAACATTTTATCGGCGTAAAAGAGCATGGCCGCAAAATATTCTGGTCACGCGGCAACGGCTGGGTGTTCGCTGGCCTGGCTTTGATTCTCGAAGACATGCCCGATGGCCCGCAAAAAGCCTATTTTGAAACCCTGTTTACGGAAATGGCAGCAGCACTTGTTAAGCTTCAGTCAACAGACGGCTTCTGGCCTATGAGCTTAAAAGCCGGCGACGTGTATACCACGCCAGAAACGTCCGGCACGGGCTTCTTCACTTTCGGTTTGGCCTGGGGCATTAACAACGGCTATCTGGATAGCGCTACCTATTTACCTGCGGTAGAAAAAGGCTGGGCGAATATGACTTCGCATATTACTGACTCGGGCATGTTAGGCTATGTACAACCTATTGGGGCCGCACCCGGTGAGGCATGGCCCGATAAAACCGAAGTATACGGCGTAGGGGCGTTTTTAGCCGCCGGTAGCGAAATTTACAAGCTGGTGAATAACACATCCAAATAGCGTTTTGCGTTGAATCCTGAGTGGCCCTTAGCTATGCTGGGCCGCAAGGGAACCCGTGTCATAAGACACCTGCACGTTAACGGTTATTCAATGATGACATTCTGGGCTTTTTGCCGCTCTACTTTACTCTTCAGTGTCTTACTACTGTCTCTCAGTGGGTGTGTCACGATACCGAAAAAACCTCTGACGCTGGAGCAACGCATTGTCACTTCACTGGAACCGTATTTCACCCAAGGGCCCGGCGCAGATTCCCAGGTTACCTCTCTGCAGTTACATAGCCGCCTTAACGGTGAGTTGCTGGCCGAAACCACCATTAAAGACAACACGGATTGGCGCAACCTGGTAACACAAGCCCTCGCCACACTGCCAGACCAGGACTATAACCAGCTCACACTGTGCTTTGGTTACAACTACACACTCACCCGGATGCCACTGAAATCACCCAGCAGTTATCAAACGGCGATTGGCGTTAAGGGATTTGAGTTTCACTATGAAGACAAGTCCATCAACTATTGCGGGCTAAAATCAGTAAGTCAGAATCAAACGCCGTGGCGAATTTTAACGTTATTTGCTAAGGCCATTGACGTGAGCCTGGCCAAACTAAACACCGCGGATATCCCTTTTTATACCTACGACAATCATCAGTTCTACTTCGACGTAAACACAGGTAAAGCCACGCCATTGTATCGCGGTAACCAACTGGTGACGTATGATGACATTTCTAAAACTTCCGTGAATGCCATGTCTGAGCGGCTAGCGGGCTGGTTGATCAATAACACCGATCCCGCCACCGGCGAAACTGCCTATAAATACTGGCCCGGCCCGGCTAAGTTTTCGACGTCCAACAACATGATCCGCCAGTTTATGGCGAGCTACGCCATGCAGGTCTGGGCAAACAGGACTCAAGAACCCAAAGCGGTTGAGCTTGCCCATAAAAATCTCACGTTCAATCTGAACACCTACTACAAAACCGACGGCGAAATTGGATTTATTGAGTACAGCAAGAAACGCAAACTGGGCGCAGCCGGACTGGCAGCCCTGTCGATATTCACATCACAGCAGGGTGACGAATTTACAGCGCAGTTCAACGGGCTGGTTAATGCCATTCAGGAACAGTGGCAGCCTACCGGCGCATTTCGCACCTTCATTCGTCAGGAACGGAATGACCTGCATAATTTCTACCCCGGTGAGGCGATGTTTTTCTGGGCTCACTGGTTAGAACAGCAGCCTGATGACGCGCTTACTCAGCAATTTCTGACCAGTGCACGCTATTACATGGATTGGCATTTTGCGCACCGCAATCCGGCATTTGTGCCCTGGCATACACAGGCGTATTACAAGGTTTGGCAACAAACAGGTGACCCTTTCTTACAGTCTTCAATTTTTACCATGAATGACTGGTTGATTGAAAAACTGCAGTCAATAGAAGAACAGGAAGGCTACGACTATCCGGATTTTGCGGGTCGTTTTTACTACCCAAAAGGCGGGTATGGCCCGCCGCATGCCTCGGCCACGGGCGTTTACCTTGAAGGCTTAGCTGACGCCTGGGCACTGGCAAAGGCCGTCAACGATACCAAGCGTCAGGAAGCCTACCGTCAGGCCATCATCAAAGGGATCCGACACGCCATGCAGTTGGAGTTTGCTGACGATATCGATATGTTTTACATCGCCAACAAGCAGGCAGTTGCGGGCGGTTTGCGCTCCCGGGTGTACAACAACGAAATCCGTATGGATAACATTCAGCACAATTTATTGGCGCTGATTAAAATCCTCGATCGGTTTGATGAAAAAGACTTCGAAATGCTAGCGGACTAATGGCAAGCTCATGGTTCGCCAGTTCTCTTCTACGCTAGCGCCAAGCTGTTTGTAGAATGCTTGCGCAGCGGTGTTCTGCGTAAGCACTTCCCATTTCATTCGAGAGCCGCCCTGTGCCTTGCACACATTCCTGGCTTCCAGCATAAGCGCCTCACCGACGCCCTGCCCACGGTACTCCTCTGACACAAACAACTCTTTCACGATTAACCAAGGGGTTAAGTCGTAAGTAAAAGGCTGGAAAAAATACACCAATATGCCAGCGACTCTGCCGTTTTCAGTAGAACCAGAATCCTTATGCTTTGCTACCAGAATGCCAAACACACGTTGCTGCAGATACAAGCTCTCCAGTGCATCCAGCGTCACTGCAAAGTCCGGTAGATATCCCTCAAACTCGGCTAAATCCCGCATGAGTAACAGTACGTCAGGTAAATCGGTCTGATTAGCAGGAGCAATGACAAATACATTCTCAGACATCGGCTTTCAACGTAAAGCCTTCGTCGAGCCACCCGGTTACACCGCCAATCATTTTCTTAACAGGTCGGCCCAGCCGGGCCAGTTTTATCGCCGCCTTTTCGGTTGCATTACAATGGGGGCCGGCGCAATACACCACAAAAACTGTATCGTCTTCGTATTCGCTCAGTGCGGCCTCGTTAATGTTCGCGTGAGGTAAAAATACGGCGCCGTCAATGTAACCTTTCTTCGCCGTATCGATACCCCGCACATCGAGTAACACAAAATCATGCAAGCCGTTATTCATGGCGTAGTGCACATCCCAACAGTCTGTTTCAAAAGTAAGTAAACGCTGAAAGTGGGCTAACGCTTCGTCGGACGGAGCTGGTCTGGGTCTAATAACAGTTGAATACATAACGGTGACTCCTTGTTAGTTGATGAATGTATTCTGCAATGAATATTTCAGACCAAACATTGTCTAATTAGACAACTATCGATAATATTTAGACAACCAGAAACACATAGGAAAATCACATGAAGGTGGTCATTGTTGTTGCAGAACAAGTCTCACTGTTCGAGCTCGCCAGCGCGGTTGAACTATTTGCCTTGCCGCGACCAGAGTTCGACAACTGGTACACCACCGAAGTAGTCGCATTCGGTAGCACAGCGTTTCCGGGCCTATGTGAGACCGGCTTTGTCTGTAAACAGGTTTCTGAGCTTCCGGAGTGTGACCTGCTGGTAATTCCCAGCTTCCCGGTATCTGTGACCCAGATTGACGCAGCACTCAGGCAAGCGGTGCTTCAGCACTACAATGGCGGAGGCCGTGTGATCAGTTTCTGTTCCGGTGCGTTTCTGCTGGCTGAGCTGGGGCTACTGAATGGCCGAATTGCAACTACACACTGGCGCTACGCCCAAACGTTTAAACAGCGATTTCCACAGGTTACCTATCAGGAAGATATTCTGTATCACTACGATGGCGTCGTTGGCTGTTCTGCGGGCAGTGCCGCCGGATTGGATTTGGGTATTGAGGTGATCCGTCAGGATTATGGCTACCATGTCGCCAATACCGTAGCGCGCCGTTTGGTGCTGCCTGCCCACCGCAATGGCGGACAGTCTCAGTTTATAGAAAAGCCTCTTCCGCAAACAAAATCGTCGGTGTCGCAGGCGCTGGACTGGGCTGTAAAACACTTGTCGCCGGAACTCACCATTGAGGACATTGCCAGCAAGGCCAGTATGACCCGACGTACCTTCGACAGGCATTTCAAAAAACACTATCACATGACCCCTCTGGAATGGCTGCAGGCCCGCAAGCTGGAAGTTGCTAAATCCTTGCTTGAAACCACCCAGCTTGGCCTTGAACACATTGCTGAGCGTGCAGGCTTCGACAATGCCATTACGTTGCGCTACAACTTTAAAAAATACCTGTCGATTTCGCCGAGCGAATACAAAGCTACGTTCGGGGCGTTTAAGAACGTATAGTCTTAAATCTAAGCAATTATTTTTCATTGCTTTGTGATGTTAAGATGGCGAGCAGCACAATCTCATAGCAGGTGTATTCATGGCAATTTTTCTGTTTCCGGTGTGGGCTGTTCTGGTCAGTATACTGGCCTACTTGTTTCCGGCGCTATTAACGCAGTTAAAGTCGTGGATAATCCCCCTGCTGGTGATGGTAATGTTGAGTATGGGCCTGACATTAACCTGGAAGGATTTCACCAGAATTGTGTCTTATCGCAACATCGTTATGGTCGGCGTTGCTATTCAGTTTCTGGTTATGCCGCTTGCGGCCTGGCTTATCTCTCTTTTACTTGGCCTGAGCAGTGAACTCATGACAGGCATGATGTTGGTGGGGGCCACTGCCGGCGGTACTGCCTCGAATGTGATGACCTACCTCGCCAGAGGCAATGTGGCGTTGTCAGTGAGTATGACGATGATTTCGACGCTGGTGGCAGTTTTTATGCTGCCTCTGCTTACCTGGCTCTATTTAGGCCAGAACATCGACGTCCCCGCGGCTTCCATGCTAACAATGCTGGTGAAGGTGATTGTTTTACCGGTATTGGCCGGCATGTTGTTTAATCATTTCTTTTCAGCACACCTGAAACGGCTTACCCCTTGGTTTTCACGCTTCTCTATTCTGGCAATTTTACTGATCGTAGCCATTGTTGTAGCGCTCAACAATCACAACCTGAGTGTTTTAGTATGGCCAGTGGTCTGCGCGGTTATGCTGCATAACCTTATTGGTATGGCATGCGGTTACCTGGCCGCCCGCAAATTGGGTTATGACAGCGTTATTGCCCGCACCGTCGCAATAGAGGTGGGGATGCAAAACTCTGGGTTGAGTGTGGCATTAGCACTCAAGTATTTTTCCGCCGCTAGTGCCCTCCCAGGCGCATTGTTCAGTATTTGGCACAATCTGTCAGGCGCCATGTTTGCAAGTTATTGGGCCAGGAAAGACAAACCCTGACCACTTCACGTCATGGACTTATGCTAATAATTTGAAGAAACCCTTGTCGGTGAGCCCCGCCAATAAGCGATGCTTATAACGTCGCTGTCTGCCACTTTCCGCCACTTAGTTCCGCCCAAATCAGCCGCTTCTTACCTGCTTTTCTTTACAAATCTCACACATTATTCGCCCAACGAATATGCGACTTCCCTTACATGAATAGTCCTCAAATGGCGCTGAGTCCACAGAATATAAGGGTCTCGCGTTTGTAAATTAACATTCATTTAACTTTACATGATAATCATTATCATTTACTTTCTCACCCACACACACACTCCCATAAGGAACACTTATCATGTCTAAAATGGACAAATTCGGTTCGGGCGCATTGCTCACCACCTTAGCACTGTCGGTTTCATCCGCGTACGCAGACGAAAACAAGCAAGACGCAGCCGCAGAAAAAGAAAAGCAAGCCGTTGAATTAATCAAAATCCACGGCGTCAGAAACTCAATTTACAATGTGAAAAAATCAGGTGACGCCCGCCGTCTGGCAGACCTGGTTGACACGCCAGCCACCATCACCGTTCTAACCAAAGACCAAATCGAAGAAATGGGTCGCAGCGATCTGAAAGAAGTCCTGTCGACGCAAGCGGGTGTTACCCTGGGTACCGGTGAGAACGGTAACGCTTTTGGTGACCGCTACATTATCCGTGGTCACGAAGCCCGCTCTGACGTGTTCGTTGATGGCTTACGCGATCCGGGCATGAACACACGTGAAAGCTTTTCTGTAGAACAAATCGAAATCACCAAAGGCCCCAGCTCTACGTTTGCTGGCCGTGGCTCGTCTGGTGGTGCGATCAATAGCATCACGAAGAAAGCGAACCTGGGTTATGATTTTGGTCGTGTGGATGTTGGCTTTGGTACCGACAACTATTTGCGCGGCACAGTCGATGTTAACACACCACTTTCTGATAATTTCGCCACGCGCATTAACATCATGACATCGACTGAAGATGCGCCAAAGCGCGACGGTGCAGAGCGCGACCGTACCGGTATTTTATTATCCGGATTGTATGATGATCTGCATAAAACCAAAGTGTGGGCAGACGTTTATTACCTGAAAGCTGAAGACGTACCTGACCTGGGATCAACGGCAGTAGACGGCGTAATATTTGAAGATATTCCGGTGTATGCGCAAAAAGGAGACTTTCTGACTTCTGAGGCACTGTCGGGCACGGTACGCGTTGAATACGAAATCAATGACGACTGGAAAATCTACAACATTACCCGTTACGGTAAAACCGACAACGGTTATCTGGCTACCAGTGCTGGCGGGACAACCGGCTATGCCACTGAGGACGATGCCACCAACGGCACCAATGGTTACACCACTTTCACGTTTGGTACACACTCTAACTGGCAGGACGTCGAACACTTTGCAACCCAGTTAAACCTGTTCGGTAATGTCACTACCGGTGATATTGAGCACAAGCTGTTATTCAGTGCCGAATACGCCGATTACTCTGTATTGAACGGCCGCTATGCCGATACTGGTTCAGCGTCGGTCGCAAACTGTTGGGCTTCTGGCCGCGGCGGCGTTAGCAATACCTTCTGTGGCCTTGATGCCAGCGGTAGTGCGGTTGCAGGTCTGAATACTGTTATCGACCGCTCAGCAGCCTACGAAGGCGACTTTACCGCAGACTACAGCTACGAAGTCAGTGCTGTGTCAGTCATGGATACCATCCAGTTAACCGAAGAGTTAATGGTGTTCGCTGGTATTCGTATCGACTCCTATGACTACAGCAACAACACGAATGGCCGCGACGGCGAAGCGCTATATGCCTTCGACGACACTCTGGTTAACGGCCACTTAGGTGTTGTGTATGAAGTCGTCGATGACATCAACCTTTACGCATCATACGGTACAGCGTCGAACATCAATGGCGGTGAGTCAGATGTGGGCGGAAACTGTGGTTACGGTGGTGTGTGTACCGATTCAGACGGCAACGCAGCTGCGGATCCTGAAAATGTACAAAACATCGAAATCGGTACAAAGATGTCACTGATCGATGAGTCGTTGTTCGTTCAGATTGCGGCATTCAAGCTGACTAAAGATGACGTTATGGAAGGTTCTGGCCGCGGCTACGACGTAACCGGTGCACTGAACACAGGTAAGAACGAAGTGACCGGTGTTGAGGTAGCGGTAAATGGTCAGGTAACAGAAAACCTGAGCATCCAGATCAACGGTGCCGTAATGGATTCTGAAATTTTAGAATCTGCGTCCAGCCCGGACAGCGTTGGTTTGCCGCTGGCCTTGTTCGCCAACAAGAGCTTCTACGCTCAGGCCCGTTATCAGTTGACGGAAGACTTCGCCTTCGGTGGTGACTTCACTTACAAAGACAAAATGACCGGCGGCCAGCCTGACACAGGTTCAAACGGCCCGGAAGTCCCGTCTTACAGCCTGGTTAACCTGTTTGCGCTGTACAACATGACAGAAGACCTGACGGTTCGTGTAAACCTTGGCAACGTATTCGACAAAGAATACTATACCTCCACTTACCGAGCGCCGAAGTTTATGTACATCGGTGACCGTCAGTCACTGCGCGCCAACGTTACTTACCAATTCTAAGGATTACCACATGGTCTTGATCGAGCAACTGCTAACCAAAGATGAAGTTAACGCTTTTCGTCAGCACCTCGATCAAGTACCGTGGCTGGATGGTAAGGGCACGGCCATGGGTATGTCTGCCAGCGTAAAAGACAACGCCCAGGCCGATGCCAACGACGACACAGTGAAACAACTGGCCAATGCGTTATTGGCCAAATACGGCGAGACACCCAAGCTGGTGTCTGCGGTATTACCGCAAAAAATCTTCCCTCCCTGTTTTAACCGCTACACAAACGGCGAAACCTATGGGTTTCACGTAGATGGCGCCATTATGCGCATCCCCAACTCCCCGGATGTATTGCGTTCCGATATGTCGATGACATTGTTCTTGTCAGAACCCGATGAATACGAAGGTGGCGAACTGGTTATTCAAACTGAGTTTGGCGAGCAGCGCGTAAAGCCTCAGGCTGGCGATGCGGTAACCTATCCGTCGAGTAGCTTACATAAAGTTACACCGGTCACTAGCGGTGTTCGTATTGCGGCAATTACCTGGATGCAAAGTCTGGTGTCAGACACCCATATCCGGGAAATCCTGTACGAGCTGGACCAAAACATTCAGCAACTGGCAAACAACGACAGCGTAGCAAGGGCACAGTTGGACAGTTTGCATCACGTCTACCACAACCTGATCCGCAAGCACGCACAGCTGTAAAATTCCCGCCAGGCCTCTTCACCTTTAGTCATGTTGTGCAGCACTATTCTGGTATCGCAGCATAATATTGATTATGCTTGGTAAATTACCCATTTACTTCAGCTTTTCAGTACCTGACTTTGCCCATGGAAGCGTTGATCCCGTCGTTATCGACCTTAATTGAAATTGCCGTTGCCCCGGTGTTTTTACTAGCGGGTATAGCCGGTTTTCTGAATGTCATGTCAGGGCGACTGGGACGCATTACCGACCGTGTGCGCTCGGCAGAAAAAGAAATTGTCACAATATCCTCGGAACAGGAAAGCGGGCGACTCAAGTCTGAAATAATTTTGCTGTGGAAGCGGGTGAAGTTAATCAACTGGGCAATTGGCTTTTGTACCGCATCAGCATTTATGGTGTGCAGCGTGATCATGAGCCTGTTTGCCGGTGAGTTATGGCAGGTAAAGCTCAATGTTTTGGTCATCACCTTATTTATTCTGGCAATGTTGCTACTTATCTTTGCACTGCTACTCTTCTTACTGGAAGTAAAATTAGCCACAGCCACTATTCGCGTGATCCGAACCGTGCGGTAGAAACAACATGAGGGAAAGCCGGGTGCCCACCAACAGACTTATTGCCTTTTTCATTGCGCTGTTCACCCTGATTTGCAGTATGACACTGCAAGCCCAACAAGACTGCCCGAATTCCTCAGTATTTAATCCAAACACATTCTACACTGCGATTTACGCCCACGAGCTGCAGCAACTTCAGCAAGCGCTGCCGGCTACCGAATGTATGACCCAAATGACACCGGAAGAAAAGCAGCAGTACGACGCCTTGCGTATTTACCTGTATTTGCAGGACGTTACTCTTTCCACCCCCGCCGAGTCTGCACAGCGGCTGCTAACCCAGCTATCGGTAAACGACAATATTGCGCAACTGGCCCTATACACCCAGTTGCTAGCCAAGTACGCCCTGCGCACCGACGATGTTAAACAGGCGCTGGCACTCACACACCTGCTTACCAGTGAACTCCTGCCACAGTTATCGGGTAAACCGCTGGCCGACGCCCAACTCGCGGTCGCCGACATTCATTTTAGGATCGGCTTCTTTCAGTCGGTGCGTGACCTGCTCACCCCGTTACTGGTTCACGATGACAACAGCCTGGCGCTTCAAGCCGCTGTCCACTTGTGGCATACCCCTCGCGATGAAGCCCAGCTGAGCGAAGTGCTGGCGCTATTACGCAGCCCAAAAACGCAATCGGTGAGCCATTCCGTTCAGGCCCGGGCCACCTTTGTATTGGCGAAACAGGCAACCGAAGACAACCAGATTCAGGTTGCTACAGATTATGCAGAGCAGGCCGTCGCCCATGCCGAACAGGCTGGCAATAATGCGCTTATTCTCTCACTGCAACTCTATCTCGCTCAGCACGGCACGAATGCACAACGTGAATCAGCAATGACATGGTTAAGCACGTTACCAATCAACGCGATGGCCAGCGCCGATCAGCTAACGCTGACCACGTTAAACGCCAATCGCGCAAATGAAAATGGCGACTGGCAGGCAGCGTCAGCGTTTTACGAACAGGCGCAGGCCCTGAATCAAACGGTGTCACGTAACAAAGCGCTGGCACGGGAATATGCCAGCTTCCAATTAATTGAACAGGCCAAAGCACTTGAGTCGGCAAGACAACAAACGGCACTGCAAAACCTCAAGGTTGAAAAACAGTCGCAGCAGCAGCTTATTTATTTGCTGGCACTGGTATGTTCGTTACTCTGTCTGGCCATTCTGGTCCTGCTGTTTGTGCGTAAACACAAAGACGCAAAGCGCTTCGAACACCTGGCAAACACCGACGGCCTCACCCAGGTGTTGAACCGCCGTGCCGTTCAGGATTACGCCGAGCAGGTACGCAACGAACTTGCTCAAACCAATAAGCCCTTTGTACTGGCACTGGCCGATATTGACCATTTCAAATCGGTGAATGACACCTACGGCCATGATGCCGGTGATATTGTGCTTACGACCTTCGCTGAGCGCGCAAAATTACTGATACGTCAGCACGACGCAGTAGGCCGGTGGGGCGGTGAAGAGTGGCTGTTCGTGTTGCCCGCAACCGAACTCTCCGCCACCAACGGCTTGTTCGAACGACTTCGAAAGGCCGTCGCTGAAATCGACATTGGCACCCAAACCCTCAACATAACGTTTAGTATGGGTGCGGTGCAGGCAGATGGGCAAACCGACGTGACCAGCCTGATAAATCAAGCCGATGAACTGCTTTACAAAGCCAAGCGCAACGGTCGCGATCAGTTATGCACTAAGGCCAGTTAACGCGTTCTTTTTCATGTTCTGTTAATGTTACTTAAAAGCCTTTTTCATAGTGCGTGACTTAAGATGATTCCGAACTTTGAGATTGGAGACATCATAATGAAACGCATTGCTTGTTCACTTTCATTCGTAACAATGGCACTAACAGCGGCCAACGCTAGCGCAAATCAAATAACAGAAGACATGATCACTGACGCGCAGTCGCGCTGGGCTCAGGGCATTGTGTCCATTGGTGAGGCAAAACTGTCTAATCAAGACTACGCGGCCTACGCTGAGAAAATGATCAGCGAATTGTACGACTACGAAAAATACGGCGTACTGTTTAAGCCAACCAAAGCAAAATCAGACCAGTTTCGTGAAACCTTTGAGGAAGCCCATTCGTATTTCGTTACAGGCGTAGTAAATGAAGATAACGGCTTTGCCATTAATCCCTGGACCAATGTGCGTTTTGATAACCACGATATTCTGGTCATGGATGACATTGCACTGGCTATGGGTAACTACTTTTTTACTACAATCAATAATAAAGAAGTGAAGGTTGAGTACACCTTTGGGTACCGACTGGACGAATCGGGCGATGTGAAGATTGTGCTGCATCACTCATCACTCCCTTTTAACGGGTAGCATTCAAACTGGCAGGCGCGGCGGCTTTTCAATGCCGTCGCCAGAATACCAAGTATGTATAAGAAAAAGCTTACGATATTCGCCATGGTCATGGCAACGCTGTTAGTTGCCACTTCAGCGCTGGTAGCCATATCGTCGTACACTACCCGCGCAAATCTGACACAAAATGCCATTGCGCAGTCTCTGCTTCAGGAGCACTTGTTGCTGTCCAGCGTGTCCTACCGTTTGTTTAAGCAACTCACCGATGAGCTTATTTTTGGCAAAGGCGCTAATCAGGCGGAAGTCCGCAATAAACGGAAAATCATCGAGTCCTCGCTACTGAAAATAAAAACGCTGGAAGCGCAACAACGCCAGGCGCTGGGTGAGCAGGTAACCAAAGGTTCGGTGGAAGATACCGAAGCCCTGGAGCAATTGCTCGACAGCATCATCAGCGATTTTCGTGTCATTATTGCCCAGTACAGCCAGGGCGACCTGAGCAAAGAGAGCCGAATTCAGTATTTACTCGAAGTCACCATAGACAACCAGTTTCGCGAGGCAATCAATGCGGCGGTGAATCGTCAGTCAAAGGTCGTCACCTATCTGGAGGCCAGGATTGATGCGACAAACCAATCTATTCTGGGTTACTCCATTCTGTTAGCTACGCTGTCTGTGCCCGTGGTCATTTACGGCTGTTACTGGCTGCTCGGTATTTTATACCAACCTCTGCAATCGATTCGGCTGGGGGCAGAAGCTGTGGCGAAGGGCAACTACGATTATCGCATTCCCCGCGGCTTCGACCAGGAGTTTGACGATATCGCCAGTGCGTTTAACACCATGGCCGACGCCTTAAATAACCAACAGCAACAAGAAAAGCAGTATCAGCAACAGTTGGAGTATGAAGTGGGGCAGCGCACCACGGCGTTAACCGAGGCGAACAATCAGCTTCGTCAAAACGAGTCTGCACGACGGGAGTTTCTGGCCGATATCAGCCATGAATTACGTACTCCCATTACCATTATTCGCGGAGAATCGCAGGTCACATTGCGGCAGAAGGCCGACAATGACACACTGCGGGAAACGCTGAGCATAGTGCTGGAGCAGTCGTTGGCGCTCAGTAAGCTGGTAGACGACTTACTGTTTATTGCGCGCACCGAAGCCGGTAAGTTGCGTATTGCGCCTGCCGCGCAAGACTTATCAACGTTTGTCTCCGATGTTGAGAAACGTGCCAGCAGCATGGTGACGGGGAAACCTGTCTATCTGACTGTAAGTGCAGAATTACAAGCGGAAACCGCGGTGTTTGACGATGAGCGAATTCGTCAGGTCCTGCTCATTTTACTCGACAATGCCATTGGACATTCACCAGACAAAGGTGAAATCGTCTTGTCAGTTTACGCAAACCCAGCAGCAATTCGTTTTACGGTGACTGATCAGGGCACCGGCATGGACGAGCAACACATCAAGCGCGTGTTTGAGCGATATTTCAGTGCGTCGGATTCACGTTCCGGCCAGGGTAACGGATTAGGATTAGCAATCGCCAAGGCGATTACCGATGCCCATCAGGGAACAATCAGCGCTCACAATGTCGAGCCTTCTGGCTGTTGTTTTACCGTCGAATTACCCAATACGAGGTCGTAAATGGCTACGCTGTTAATATTGGAAGATGAGCCTCAACTGGCCAGTTTTTTAACCCGTGGTTTAAATGCTGAGGGGCACCAGTGCCACCATGCCGCCACCCTAACTGAGATGGCCGACAAATTAAAATCGGTGTCACCGGATCTAGCTATCATCGACCGCATGATAGGCGCCGATGACAGCTTGTACAGCTTACCAACGTGGCGTAAACGCCACCCTGACTTGCTATTTCTGATGTTAACGGCGTTGGGCGATACCGAAGAGCGAATTGAAGGTCTGCGACACGGGGCCGATGACTATCTTGCCAAGCCGTTTGACTTCGACGAGCTGCTTGCCCGCATTGATGCGTTATTGAGAAGACGGCCTTCCAGTCAGTCCCAGACCGACAAAGTGCAATATCACCAGCTAACACTTGAGCCCGCAAAACAACGGGTGTGGTTACAAGCACAAGAACTTCAGCTCACCACACTGGAATTCCTGTTGCTTAAATTTTTTATAGAGCGCCCGGAAACCGTTTTGTCGCGAGAGCGGATCCTGAGTCAGGTATGGAGCACACAAAACGACCCGTTAACCAATGTTGTGGATGTCTATATCAATCGATTGCGCAAGAAGCTTGCTGAAAACGCCTCCCCCTCATCACCCGCAAAAACACCTGTCATTGAGACTATCCGCGGCAGGGGCTATCGTCTTATTCAACCCGCTGAATAACGGCGGACTACGTCGGCCGCCCCATAAAAAAGCCATTTTCCGCGCTAATTGAAAAGTAGTCACCCGGCCCGCCAGCACGCATGATCGGCTGTGCTTCTACCAGTTGAAACGCGCCGTCCTTTAAATGTGAATGGGCAATATGCACCGCTACTACCTGCCCAAATACAACCCAGGTATCCAACGGCTGTTGTGCGGTATTGGTAAGCTGCACTATTTGCGTTAATTTGCATTCCATCGACACCGGACTGGCCGCCACGAAGGGCACATTAACCTGGTGAGGTACTCCCTGTTCAAGTCCTGCTAATTCGAACTCGCTGACATCTTCTGCTACCGGCTTACTGGTATTATTCATGGCTTCAGCCAACGGCTGTGTCGCCATACTCCAGCAAAATTCGCCGGTTTCCTCGATGTTCTTCACGCTGTCCTTATAGCCCACGCTGGCGAAGCCGATGATAGGCGGTGCGTTGTTGAATGCATTGAAAAAGCTGTAGGGCGCCAGGTTTGCTACACCGTTTAGGCTCTTAGAGGCTATCCAACCAATTGGGCGCGGCGCAATGATGGCTTTAAATGGGTCGTGAGGAAGTCCGTGCCCATTCGCCACCTGGTAAGAATAAAACCGGTCTGACATCGTGTTTTCCTTAAGGGATTAGTGAACCCAGCCGTCGAGGCAGTTGGTAGGCTCACCCAATTCGTTAATCTCGATAATGAAGTCGTCAATGAATTCAGCTTGCTCAGGGTTGGTGTCTTTGGCTTGTTGAAGCCAGAACAGGGCATCGGGTTTATTACCCTGACACCCTAAATAGTTACCGTACCAGCGCTGGGCTTCAAATAGCCCTTGTTCGGCCGCTTGCTTAAACAGCGGCACACTCGCAACGCGATCCACTCTGGCTTTACCCTGAGCCAGCGCGAAGAGGTTCTCGGCACTGGCTTCCTGTTGGTACGCGAACTCATACAGCGTAACCGCCTTTTGATGATCTACCTGAATGTTGGGTAGATACACCATTTTCGCGTAATGGTAGCCGCCGGTACTTAAACCATGCGCCAGTCCGACAACCTCGGCGACACTCAGGGTTTTGTAAGCTAACACCTGAGACCGAAAGAATGCCACGGCCTCCTGCTCGCTCACTGAACGGGCGCGCAAACCAAAAACCAAAGGCAGTGAAGTGAGTTCATCGACTGAAGGACCGACCAGATTTTGCTGCATGCCCGCAAACCACTGCTGTAAGCCTTCCGGGTTACATTCACCTATATCGCGAAGCGTGTCATTCATCACCTGCTCAACCATGGCGTTCGACTGTTCAGCATCGCCAAATTGCGCCTGCCATTGGTTAAACGTCATGCCGGTATGAATTCTGAGGTGGTAGTCGATAGCGGAATATTGTTGCGTGGTGTATGCAAAATTCACATCACATCGCAGAGACATTTCACTGAACAACGACTCAGTAAGCGCAAGACGCCCCACCAGCGCAGCGTATTTCCTGGCAACAGCATGTTGTTCCGATTCCGCTATCGCCCGTATTGGTACTAACAACCCAGCAATCAGCATTAAGGCAATGACCCCATTACTCATGCTGCACGTTAACCGACTCTCACTGTTATTCATTAATTGGCCTTGGCTAATTCATCCATCACAGCAAAGAGTACGTTTGCACCGACGCGAGAGACTTCTTTATCGTAAATATGTTCTACATTCACGCCTTCCTGACCACCGGCCAGATCGCTTATTGCGCGAATGATTACCCAGTCGACATCGTTGACGGTACATACCTGGCCAATTGCTGCTGACTCCATTTCAGTGACCTCAGCGTTGAACACCTCACGGGTCCATTTGCGATATTCACGGTTATCTAAAAAGACTGAACCGGTAACACCGTTGCCGCCAACGTGTAATTTGGCTTTGCGCTGTTCAAGAATCATCTGTGCGGGCATGGCGTCAATTGCGCCTTCCGCCGCGTCCAGCAGTCTGGCGCTGGCAGAGAAATACGCCGTATCCTGCGGTTTATCCATCCCGTCTTTTATGATCAACACTTCGTCAGGGTGAATAAAAGCAAACGGCTTGTAGTTCGGGTAATGTGGGTCTGCGGCCTTGCGTGCAGGCTGTTCCTGCATGAACTTCGCGTAGTATTCTGGTAATACTGACTGACCGGGATTAGCCGGGTCCGGATTGGCATAGACACTTTCATCGTGATAGTACCAACGTGCCGGTACAATCACATCGCCTGGTTGCCAGGCTGGATTAACTGCACCTGCGATGCCCATATACACCACTTGTTTCACCGGGAAATAATCCAGCGCCATCTGCATAGTCATCGACGCATTGGCAATGCTCATCCCGGTGGCAAACACTAAAATCGGCTGCTCATGATATTGCCCTAAACGGTATTTCACGCCTTTGTAAGTCACCGTTGAGGTAATGCTGGCATTCGGGTCTGCCTCAATGCGGCCTAAGATACCTTCCATTTCTGGTGCGTAGGCCACAACAACTGCTGTAAAGCCGTTTTCAGTATCTGCCACGTCAGCAAACTGCGGGCCATACACAGGCGCGGTTGTTGACTGACACGCCGATATAACGAATACCATCACGCCCAGCCAAAGCACGCGTAAAGAACGGGAAGTTACTGCAACCATAAATGTCTCTTTCTAATTTAATTTTTGAGGAATGTGAAAAAGCGAACGGTTCTTTCTTTGCCACCTTAGAACCGTTATTGAGCCTAGCTTAACAGGTATACACAGAGCCTGTGAATTAGCATTACTCGTGACTCAATGTGCACTGGTCGAAAAAAATTTTCACTTTTTTACTTGAAAAGCCGTTGGCCGGTCACATATAGGAATTATCGGTGCTTAACAGTAAGGCCGATACAACCGCCGCCGAATTCGGGGCATAACTTTTTACATATTGCTTTATACAAGGATATGACTATGCGTACTATCGATCTATCTCCTCTTTACCGTTCATTCATTGGTTCTGACCACCTTGCATCATTAGTTGATGCTGCCAGCCGTGCGGAAAAACAAAGCTCTTATCCGCCCTACAACATTGAGTTGCTGGCTGAAGACAAATACCGAATTACTATGGCTATTGCCGGTTTTAGCAAAGATGACATCAATATTGTTGTTGAAGACAACACCCTGGTGATCAACAGCAACAAAACCGTCGATGCGAAAGACGCTCAGGAGCGTAAATTCCTGCACAAAGGCATCTCTGAGCGCAACTTTGAACGTAAATTCCAATTGGGCGACCATGTAAAAGTACTCACTGCCGACCTGGAAAACGGCTTACTTCACGTCGATCTGGAAAGAGTGATCCCAGAAGCGAAGAAGCCTCGTAAAATTGAAATAGGCAGTCGATTATTCGATAACGAATAATCTACGACTCCCTGGTTTTCATGTGTTTCTCTCTTTAACGGCGCTTTACGCGCCGTTTTTTTGTGCCTGTGTTAAGGCTTGATTTGAGACGCTGGCGCTCCAGCGTCTCAGCTCGCTTTATTTAGCCATTAACTTTTCAGTCAGGTAGGTAAATTCCAGCGCAACCCGGCGTGCCGTTTCCTGCTGGTTTGCGGCCGCGGAGTGTCCGCCATCGATGTTTTCGTAGTACAGGAAAGGCTTTCCTGACGCTTCAAACAGTTTAGCCATTTTACGCGCATGGCCAGGATGTACCCTGTCATCTTTGGTTGAAGTCACAAAGAAGGGCTCCGGATACGCAGTTCCGGCATCGAAGTTATGATATGGCGACATTGCTTCCAGCCATTCACGCTCTTCAGGCACGTCGGGAGAGCCGTACTCGCCCACCCAGCTTGCGCCCGCTAGCAATAAATGGAAGCGCAGCATGTCCAGCAGGGGTACCTGTACAATTACCGCATTCCAGAGATCAGGACGCTGCGTCAGCATTACACCCATCAACAAGCCGCCATTTGATCCGCCTTGTATGCCCAGATGCTCAGGCGACGTTAGTTTGTGGTCAATCAGCCATTCACCCACAGCAATAAAGTCATCGTATATCACCTGGCGTTTTGTTTTCAGGCCTGCCTGGTGCCACTTGGGTCCGAATTCACCGCCACCGCGAATATTGGCAAGCACAAATGCACCGCCTCGCTCCAGCCAGAGTTTGCCACGTAAACCGCTGTAGTTAGGACGCATAGAAATTTGGAAACCGCCGTAGCCGTACAATAAAGTCGGCGTTTTACCGTCGTGTTTGATGCCTTTCTTATGAATCACAAAGAAAGGGATCATAGTGCCGTCTTTGGATTCCACCTGCTTTTGCTCAACAACCAGATCGTCGGCATCAAACCAGCTGGGCAGGCTTTTAAGCGTAGTCACTTTGCCAGTCGATGCTGAGTAGCTCATTAGCGAGTCAGGAGTTAAAAAACCTTCATAATTAACAAACACGGTATCTTCATCAGGGTCGGCAAAAGACACCGACAGAGTGCCGTTTGCGGGCAGGTCCAGCTGCTTCGAGACCCATCCGCTTTGCCCTTTGGTAATGGCAAAGACTTTACCCACCACATTATCACTAAGGGTCATGAGGATTTGGCCCTTGGTCATAGAAACACCTTCAATGGCCTGGCGCGCATTCGGCTCAAACACCACTTCCGGTAACGTAGCCTGAGTAATCTCGCTGCTCACAACAAAAGGCATGGCTAACAGACTGCCGGTATTGTAGGTGGTGTGCACCCCATCTACCGTTACGGTCCAATCCTGTTTTACGGTAAAGAATAGCTGTTCTTCATACAAACCGACCAAATCAGACTGTGCTGGCAAAGGCAGCTGAACAACTTCTGCGCCAGAAAGAATGTAGTACTCACGAGTAAAGAAAGTGGGTGCGACCACGACCCCCTCGACTTTTGTGCCATCGTCCCTGTCCAGCGTAAAAGGGAAAGCGCCGACGTCGGTTTTATTCGCGGAGAACAGAGTTTCAGCCTCTTCCAGTGGCGTACCGCGGGTCCAGCGCTTTACTACCGACGGGTAACGGGATTCAGTGAGCGTGGAACCGTCACCGCCCCAATCGGTTGTAACCAGCAAGGTATTATAATCTATCCACTCCATGCCTGATTTGGCTTCCGGCAGCGTGAAGCCATCATCCAGAAACTGCTTGGAGGACAGGTCAAACTCTCGCACGGTCACGGCATCTTTACCGCCATCAGACAAACTAACTAAACACTTGTAGTTCGCAATGTCTTTTGCGGTGTAACAATCTGCACCTTTGTACACCCAGTTTTTACCTTCTGCTTTAGCAAAGGCATCAAAATCGACAATAGTTTCCCACTCGGGTTGATCAGTGCCGTAACTTTCGAGTGTGGTTCTTCGCCACAAACCACGCACATTCGTCGCGTCCTGCCAGAAATTGTACACCTTGCCATTTCGAATACTGCCGTAGGGAATACGCTCTGATGCATTCACAATATCAAGCGCTTTTGCCTCCAAATCAGCGTAAACAGGATCAGCCTGCAGTTGTGCCAAAGTGCGGCTGTTTTGCCCTTTCACCCACGCCAGTGCCTGTTCGCCCTCAACCTCTTCCAACCAAAGGTAAGGGTCATCGGCTACCGCCTGACGCACCTCAGCAACAGGCTGTGTTGCTGGCGCTGTGTTTACGCTGGCATCTTGTGACGTGCAACCCAGTAAAGTCAGTAACACTATCGATGCTATCGACGACTTCCTTTTAAATTCCATTGTGTATTTCCTCATCCAGTGCGTTTAACCGCATCCTGTTATTCTTAACAAGCCGGTAGGCAGCCTGTTTATCTGTCGTATTTACCCCAACAAAAGCATACTACGTAATATTCGGTATGTACCTGTTTTACTAAAATAAGCCTGTGGGGTTGTAAAGTTCGCTGTGCATAAATAGAACGGAAGATTAGTCGCACCAGCCAGTCACTCAACACCGTAAACTGGTGCCTCTTCACAAAGGCTCTTATACTGCCCGATTTGCGACTTCACTGTTAAGGTTTGTTTCATGCCCGCATTCTTTCGAATCCTGCTTGGCACAATGTGCCTGCTCATTGTTTGCCTGGTATCGTCCACCACCAATGCCAGCACACCAGCTTATGCCCAGCCAGAAAAAGAACTCATGGTGCCGGTTGAAGGCGGGAAGGTCTATGTCAGACTCAATGGCTTGCAACACAAAGACGCCGTGCCTGTGATCTTCGTTCACGGCGGACCGGGCGGCACACACAATGGCTTTGCCGGTATGACTGAACTGGCTGATGACCGCATGGTCATCATGTACGACCAACTCGACAGTGGTAAGTCTGAACAACCCAATGACCCGGCAAACTGGCGGGTTGAACGGTTTGTGGAATCACTGGAAACCATTCGGCAGCACCTGAACATTGGCAAATGGCATGTTGTTGGACACAGTTGGGGCTCCGCACTGGCGCTGGAATACACTGCGAAATACCCGCAGCATACGGTGTCGACTGTGTTGGGCGGTACTTTTATCTCCACACCCCATTGGATTATGGACGCCAACCTGCTGGTAAAAGCAGCGCCCCAATCGGTTCAGGACACCCTTAGATTGTGCGAGTCTTCTGAGCCGCCAGAAGGCGACGTCTGCAGCGCGGCATACACCAAGCTCTATTCCGCTTATTACACCCGGGGCACACCGAGCAAAGCCAGGCTCGACTACTACGAAAACGTGGGCGGCAATGGCTTTAATCCGGTTATTTACAATGCCATGTGGGGCCCGAGTGAATTTTCCTCCACCGGTGTATTAAAAGCCTATGATGCGACCCACTTACTGGCCGGGATCAACCCGCTAACAACGCTGTTTATGGTAGGTCAGTACGATTCAGCCCGCATCGATACCGTACAGGATTATCTGGCTTTAGCGCCTGGCGCAGAACTGGCGGTGGTGCCCGGCGGAGCCCATGGATTCTATGGCGATCGCCCGTTAATTACACTGGCTATTTTACGCAGTTGGCTAACCAGGAAAGACCCAACTACAGATTAACCTTTGAGCTGGTTTACTTTTCTGCGGGCAAAAAAAAGCAGGCTAGTGGATGAGAGCCTGCTGAAAGAGTCCTAGTAGAGTTAAGAGACTTCTATTAAGAACTACGTACAGGCTCAATGTACCCCAACCTCAAACCATTTGCAAATAATAATTATTATCATTTGCAAATAAGTATAGAATTTTACTGTAATGCGTCAACCAAAGCATCGATAACCAATCGAACTTTGGGCGAAAGGTGCCGGGTAGACGGATAGATTGCCCAGATGCCTTCATCGGCAATCTGGTAGCCCGGCATGACCTCAACCAACTCGCCAGATTCCAGGTAAGGATTAACGTAATAGTCTGGCAGTTGCGCAATGCCCAGGCCCTTTAACGCCGCATCAATAACAGCCACCCCACTGTTACAGCGCATTCGCGCCTTAACACGCACCAGTTCTGGTTTGCCCTGACGGGAAAACTTCCAACTGTCCGACGTGCCTAAAATACACTGATGCTTCGCAAGCTCAGAGATACTGTGTGGCGTACCAAATTTGGCTAAATAGTCCGGCGACGCCGCCATGTGCCAGGCCCGGCTGCTCAGTCGCCTTGCTATATAGGAAGAATCTTCCAACGTCCCCAGGCGAATGGCCAGGTCATAGCCGTCGTGAATTAAATCCACCAGCTGATTGGTAAGGTGCAGATGAATTTCCAGTTCGGGATGCGCCTTGGCGATGTCGTTGATCACCGGTGCGATTATCCGTTCCCCGTAGGTAACTGGCGCCGTCATCATGAGTTTACCCGTGGGCTTTGCCTGCAAATCAGTGATCACTCGCTCTGCGGCGTTGAGCTCTTCCAGAATAGGCTGACAATGCCGGTAAAACGTCTCACCAGTGTCCGTTAACGCCACAACTCGCGTAGTGCGGTTTAGTAGCTTACTCCCCAGCCGGTTTTCCAGCTTCACTACCTGCCGGGAGACCTGTGCGGTCGACAAACCCAGGCGTTTTGCCGCCGCCGAAAAGCTCTGCAATTCAGCCACAGCAACAAATTCGTTGATACCTTCCCAATTCGCCATGCCAGCATTATTACCATGTAGTAAAAGTGATTTACTAAATATACCTATTGTTACTCAAAATAACACAGCTACACTATTAGGTGTTATTTGTTAAACCACTTTTACCAAGGAATAAATTTGCATGTCTGACGTGATCACTTGTAAAGCCGCGGTTGCCTGGGAAGCCGGCAAGCCTCTAACGATAGAAGACGTACAGGTAGCGCCGCCTAAAGCAGGCGAAGTACGCGTAAAACTGTTTGCAACCGGTGTATGTCACACCGATGCGTTTACCTTGTCAGGTGAAGACCCAGAAGGCATTTTCCCTGCCATTCTTGGCCACGAAGGCGGCGGCGTGGTGGAGTCTGTGGGTGAAGGCGTAACGTCACTTCAAGTTGGCGATCACGTGATCCCTCTTTATACCCCTGAGTGTGGCGAGTGTAAGTTCTGTAAATCTGGTAAAACCAACCTGTGCCAAAAAATTCGTGCAACCCAAGGCAAGGGCCTGATGCCAGACGGCACAACGCGCTTTTCAGTAAACGGTCAGCCTATCTTCCATTATATGGGCACCTCAACCTTTGCTGAGTACACAGTATTACCAGAAATCGCCGTTGCGAAAGTCAACAAAGACGCGCCGCTTGAGAAAATCTGCTTGTTGGGTTGTGGTGTTACCACCGGTATGGGTGCCGTGCAAAACACCGCAAAAGTAGAAGCGGGCAGTACCGTTGCTATTTTTGGACTGGGTGGCATTGGTCTGGCAGCCGTGATTGGTGCGCAGATGGCGGGGGCATCTCGCATTATCGGTGTTGACCTGAACACGGACAAATTCGAACTGGCTAAAAAGTTTGGTGCCACCGACTGTATTAACCCGAAAGATTTCGACAAGCCTATTCAGGACGTCATTGTTGAACTGACAGACGGTGGTGTTGATTACTCGTTCGAGTGTATCGGCAACGTCAATGTGATGCGTTCTGCTCTGGAATGCTGCCATAAAGGCTGGGGTGAGTCAGTTATCATCGGTGTAGCTGGAGCGGGTCAGGAAATCTCCACCCGTCCATTCCAACTGGTTACCGGTCGCGTATGGCGCGGCACTGCCTTTGGTGGCGTAAAAGGCCGTTCAGACTTACCACAGATTGTTGAAGACTACCTGGCAGGTAAATTCGAACTGGATGACTTCATTACCCACACCATGCCGCTTGAAAGCATCAATGAAGCGTTTGACCTGATGCATGAAGGCAAAAGCATTCGCAGCGTAATTCACTACAACAGTTAATACTAGGCGCCGCTATCACATTGACCCACACCCGATAGCGGCGTGTTTTTCCTGGAACTTGTTTATATGACCATAGAACACGTTAGCAGTAATAAGAGTTTTGGTGGATGGCACAAGCAATACTCCCATGCTTCCACGACGACGCATTGTGATATGCGTTTTGCCATTTACCTACCGCCGCAGTGCAGCAGCGGCGCCAAAGTCCCGGTTTTATACTGGCTGTCCGGCCTCACCTGCACAGACGAAAATTTCATGCAAAAAGCCGGCGCTCAGCGTATCGCTGCAGAGCTAGGGATTGCCATTGTAGCGCCTGACACCTCACCACGAGGAGAGAACGTTGCCAATGATGACGGCTACGATCTGGGACAAGGTGCAGGCTTCTACCTGAACGCGACACAGGCCCCTTGGTCTGCGCATTTCCACATGTATGATTATGTGGTGAATGAACTTCCGGCGTTAATTGAAGCCCACTTTCCGGTTACCCAACAACGCGCCATTAGCGGCCATTCCATGGGGGGCCACGGCGCACTGACTATTGCACTGAAAAACCCGCAGCTGTTCGCCAGCGCCAGTGCGTTCAGCCCGATTTGTCACCCCACCCAATGCCCGTGGGGGCGAAAAGCGTTTACCGCTTACCTCGGAGAAGACCAGAGCACCTGGCTGCAATACGACACCGTACACCTCATCTCACAAAACCGTGAGTCTGTACCTATGCTGGTAGATCAAGGTCTTGATGATAATTTCCTGAAAGAGCAGCTCATGCCGTCTGCGTTAGCTGAAGCTGTGAAACAGACAGATTATCCGCTGGTGCTTCGCCAACACGAAGGCTACGATCACAGCTATTATTTCATTGCTTCCTTCATAGAAGACCATCTTCGTTTCCACGCCAAACAACTGGCTGAATAATACACTGTACACGTAGCGCGCTGATTGTGCGTTACGTGGACGGTTCCCCCGAATTTATCGGGTAATTCCTACTCTCCACCGAAACCTGCATCCACGCGCCTGAGTTAAGCGTATTATATGCAGTCCGATAAAATGAATGATCAAAGTAATGAATAACACACGTACTGCCCTTTTTAGCCTGATTGTCCTTTCTTCGCCTTCTGTTTTTGCGGATGGCCCCGACTTCGAGCGCATGGTGGTATATGGCCGTCAAAGTGATTTGATTGGTGATTCTATTTCTGCGTCAGAAGGCGTCATTGGCTACGGCGACATAGAAATCCGCCCTATTGCCCGGGCTGGCGAAATTCTCGAATTTGTGCCCGGCATGGTAGTCACGCAACACAGTGGCTCAGGCAAAGCGAACCAGTACTTTCTGCGGGGGTTTAATTTAGACCACGGCACTGATTTCAGTATTCTGGTAGACGGCATGCCGGTTAACATGCGCAGCCATGGGCATGGACAGGGCTACAGCGACCTGAATTTTATTACGCCGGAGTTTATTCAGCGTATCGATTATCAAAAGGGGCCGTACCGGGCTATTCAGGGTGACTTTTCTTTGGCCGGTAGTGCTAACTTCGCGCTGACCTCCAAATTCGAACAACCGTTTGTAAAATTTGAACTGGGTGAATACGGCTACCAACGCGCCGTGGCGGCCACCAATTTTACCCAAGACAACAGTAACCTGGCTGTTGGCGCAGAGTGGCAGGGTTATGACGGTCCCTGGACGGATATCAATGAGGGTATCAACAAAAAGAATCTGCTTGTTCGCTATCAGCACAGTAATGACGACAGCCTGCTGCGCGTTACTTTCATGGGCTACGACAACAGCTGGAATTCTGCAGACCAAATTCCTGCCCGCGCGGTAGCATCAGGCCTCATTGACGAATTTGGTTCGCTGGACACCGGCCTGGGCGGCGACTCGTCACGCTACAGCCTGTCAATGAACTGGCAGAACAGTCAATGGGTGGTGAACGCCTACAGCATTAAAAGTCAGTTAAACCTGTTCTCAAACTTTACCTACCTACTGGACAACCCCGAACAGGGAGACCAGTTTGAACAACTCGACGAGCGCATTCTCAGCGGCGGCTCGGTCACTTATATCCAGTCGACTAAAATCGGTAATCTGCACGCACACCATATGGCCGGCGTTGAATACCGACAGGATGACATCAGTGATATTGGTCTGTTCAACACCGCAAATCGCGAACGAATTGGTATGGTGCGCCGGGACGATATTAACGAACAGTCTGTAGCGGCGTATTACGAGCTCAACCTGGACATTACCGACAACCTGCCTGTCCATATAGGTGTGCGACACGACACGCTGTGGGCAGATGTAAACAGCGACCTCGCGGCCAACAGTGGCTCAGAAAGGGATAGTCTGCTAAGTGTAAAAGGTGGCCTGAGCTACATTATTAACGATGCCTGGCAGGTCTATGCCAATGCCGGACAATCCTTTCATTCCAATGACGCAAGAGGCGCTGTAATCAGTGTCGACCCGGTCACCCTGGAGCCGGCCACGCCGGTTGATTTACTGGTTCGCGGCGTGGGCAGTGAAATCGGTATCCGGGTAGCCAAATACCGGTACTACAACGCTTCTTTCGCCGTTTGGCAGTTGCGTAACGATTCCGAGCTGGTCTTTGTAGGCGATGCGGGAAATACCGAGGCAAGTCGGGCGTCAAAACGGTGGGGCGCGGAATTCTCTGGTTACTACTGGTTTAACAGCAATCTGACTGCCGATGTTGAACTTGCCTGGACGCAAGGCCGGTTCACTAAGGACGAAGAGGGAGAAGGCAACTACATCGACGGTAGCGTGCCGTTCGTTGCCAGCCTGGGCCTGAACTGGCAGGCTACAGACACCATCAGAACCGGTCTCCGTGTGCGTCATTTCGGAAAGCGTACATTAGACAGCACGAAATCCCGCCAATCAGACACGTTCACGGTCGTAAACGCTAATCTGGCCTACGAACTGGACAACTGGAAGGCTGAACTCACCTTATTAAACCTGTTCGACAGCCGCGATCACGACATTGATTACTGGTACGCCAGTCGTTTATCTGGCGAACCTGAGGATGGCGTTGAAGACAACCATTACCACCCCATTGAACCCCGTGCCGTTCGCGCCGGGATCACTTACCGGTTTTAATGCAGCTAAAAATGTCGCTAGCCATACTGGCTAGCGACACAGCGACATAAAAACACTGGAGGTTGTGGGTCGTTCTTGCTGCCAGTTATTTCTCTTTATATCGCTGAAAACAACACATCAATGCCAACAAGCAACCCGACACCAATGAGAAAACAATATAAATTTGGATCTGTAAGTAAGCCTTTCACACGGAATTCGCTAGCGTGCTTAGTAAACACGGGTTTATGTGTAACCATGCTCTTCTCCATGACCTGTCAATGTTAACAATCTGTTACAATTCGATACTAGCCACGCTGAAATAGCACGCCAATTAGTCAATAGTTTAAATAGTCCATTGCGAGCCAACCAAAGAGAAAACGCTAGTTACTGCGCTAAATAACTGACATATCGCCTAAAACTATTAAAGTCGGAGAAAAGAAGAAGCCCTATTGCCGAAGTAACCTGTGAAAAAGAAAGTGATTTTGACTTAGCATATTCTGCTGCTGCCGACCCAGCGTCGCAATTTTCCGCTGCCAGAGTGCGTTTTTTCGACGCATTTACAGTGTGCCGACTCACTTATACTGATTGTGGAAGGAATATCCAGCATCAATACACCATAAGTGTGGCAACAAAATAAATAACACCAGCCACCGGATAGCCCCTTTTGCCGTTGATTTGAGAACAATTGGAGATAGCACAAGATGAAGAACCGTATTTTTATGAAAACTGCGCTAACGGCGGCAGTTTCTGTTGCGTTGGCAAACAGTGCCAGCGCAATTGCTCAGGAAACTCCGGAAGAGATGGAACAAATCGAGGTGGTGCAACAGCGCCAGCCTTACCGCGGGGATGTACCTTTGAAATCACTGCCGCAAAATATTGATGTGGTAAGCGCCGAATTATTAAAAGATGTCGGCGTGAATGACTTTCAGAATGCGCTGGACTTTGCCAGCGGCGTCGCTCGCCAGAACAGCTTCGGCGGCCTGTGGGACAGCTTTGCGATTCGCGGTTTCGCCGGCGATGAAAACCTGCCGTCAGGTTATGTAGTCAACGGCTTTAGTGCAGGACGTGGATTCAGTGGTCGTCGCGACACATCGAACGTTCAGGCCATTGAAGTCTTAAAAGGCCCGGGCTCTGCACTTTACGGCCGCAGTGAGCCAGGCGGTACTATCAACATCATTACCAAAAAGCCGCAATTTACCGAAGAAGGGTATATTCAGGCAACTGCGGGCACCTACAGCCTTTACCGCCTTGAAGGTGATTACACCAATGCAATCAACGACGATTTAGCCTTCCGCGTGAATGGCGCATACGAAGATGCAGGTAGCTTCCGCAATACTGTGGAAAGCAATAAGCTAGCGTTTACCCCTTCACTTACTTATCAAATTACCGACGACACTTCTCTGACCTATGAGCTGGAAGTGCTTGATCAGGAAGCCCCCTTTGACCGTGGTATCGTAGTGGTAGACTATCAATTTGGGACCGTGCCAATCGATACTTTTTATGGTGAGCCTAACGATGGCCCCATGAGTATCGAAGCTTTGGGCCACCAGCTTACTTTACAACACGGTCTGAACAGTGACTGGAGCGTCATGGTAGGCCTGAGCTACCGCGAGTCGTCATTCGAAGGTTACTCGAGTGAAGTTGAGCTATCTGGCGGTCGTCAGTTACTTTACACCGACGGTGAAACGGTCTCGCGTCAGCGCCGTTATCGCGACTACGATGCCGAGGATTTATCGGGTCGTATTGAACTGAGCGGTACCGTTGAAACCGGCGACATTGTTCACCACATTCTGATTGGTGCTGACGCCTACGACTACCAACTTGATCAAATTCAACAGCGCTGGAGAACCGCTTGGGGTGCAGGGGATACCACTTATTCGGTTTCTCTGATTAACCCGGAATACGGTCAGGCTCAGCCAGAGACCGGGGCTTTGTGGGACCGCCGTGAAGACCAGTCTACTGTAGGTCTGTATGTGCAGGACCAGATTGACATAACTGACTCGTTAAAGGTCCTGGCCGGTTTCCGTTTCGACGACTATTCACGTGATTTCTACAATTACCTGGCGGATTCTGAATCCAGTCAGTCTCAGACTGCGACAAGCCCACGCATCGGCCTGGTCTACGAGCCTTCTAACCTTTACACCCTGTATTTGAGTTATTCTGAAGGCTTCCGCCCGAACTCCGGCACCGATGCCGATGGCGAGGCGTTTGACCCGGAAGAAAGTAAGTCCTACGAAGCCGGTGTGAAATTCGCAAACAGTGACGAAAGCCTGACCGGTACGGTTGCTATATTCCGTGCTGAAAAGTCTAACGTACTGAGCGCGGACCCGGTTAACTCTGGCTACTCTGCTGCCTTGGGTGAAGCGGAAAGTCAGGGTATCGAAGTCGACCTGAATGCTGTGATTGCCGACGACACGACAGTCACCGTCGCCTATGCGTATGTAGATGCAGAAACGTCAAACGACATTGTTAACTTTGACTGGGGCGTTAATATCCCAGCGGGAAGCCGTTTGATTAACATTCCGGAACACAAGCTGAATGTCACCGCCATGCACTTCATGGACATTGCAGGTAAAGAATCAAAAGTGGGCGCCAGTGTAACCTATGTTGGCGATCGTCTGGGTGAAACCATTGACCCAGATTACATCCTTCCCAGCTACACCACCGTTCGCTTATTTGGCTCGGTAAACCTGTCTGACAATGTTGTTATCAATGCCGACATCGACAACCTGTTCGACAAGGAATACTACGCCAGCTCTTACTCTGCGCTGTGGACCATGCCAGGTACACCCCGTACTGCTAAGATCAGCGTAAAATACGCGTTCTAATTGGATTGCCGGGCCATCGCGCCCGGCCTGTTTTCTTAGCTCTTGAATTAGCAGCTCTGAATAAGCCGCTCTGAACAAACAGTTGCGCTGGTTTAGCCATTAGCGATACTGTGTTGGAATCAAGCAGTACATGAGGAACACCATTGTGGCAGGTATTAAATTAGACAGAATCGACATAAACATTCTGGCCGAACTGCAAAAAAACGGGCGCATCACTAACACTGATCTCGCCGATGCCGTTGCATTATCTCCCAGCCCTTGCCTGGCGAGGGTAAAGCGACTGGAAAAAGCCGGTTACATTACCAGCTACAACGCGAAAATTGCGTTGGAAAAACTGGGTGAAACCGCAACCGTATTTACTGAGGTCACGTTAAGCGACCACCACATGGAAGACTTTGCGAAATTTGAGCGTAACATTCGTACCATTGACGAAGTCATTGAATGCCACCTGATCAGTGGCGGCTACGACTACCTGCTCAAATTTGTAACCCGCGGTATTACCCACTACCAGACCCTCATGGAAGAAATTCTGGAAAAAGATTTCGGTATTTCAAAATACTTCAGCTACATCGTGCTGAAATCACCGATTGAGAAACTGCACTATCCACTGACCACGCTGTTTAAGCCGGATAAATAAACATGCCGTTTACCCTGTTATACAAAGGCCCCCAGGCACGCGGCGAAAGCTGGCAACGCGCAGTCGCCAGCGCTTTACCCGATGCAACCTGGTGTACCTGGCCTGACATTCCCGCGCCGGAGAACGTCGACGCCATTATTGCCTGGACACTGCCAGACAATGCGCTGGAGACCTATCCCAATGTGAAGGCCATTTTCTCGGTCGGAGCCGGGGTTGACCAATTACAACCCGACAAGATCCCTGACTCGATTAAGCTGGTACGGCTTATCGACCCGTCGCTTACTCAGCAAATGCAAACCTATGTGCTGTCATCGGTGATGATGATCCACCGCGATCACTTTTTGTATCAGGCCCAAAAGGCGCAAAAAACCTGGCAACAACACAAGGTAGCTTTACCCCATGAGTGCACAATCAGTATTCTGGGGTTAGGCGAATTGGGTAAAGCAGTCGCCAGTCAGCTTAGCGCTCTGGGTTTCAACGTGAATGGCTGGAGCCGCAGCGCCAAACAACTCGACGGCATATCCACATTTCATGGTCAGCAAGGCTTGCAAGATATGCTAGCACTCACTGACATTCTGGTTAGTCTGTTACCGCTGACCGACGAAACGAAAGGCATGATCAATGCTGATACACTGGCACAGCTGCCGCAGGGTGCATCGGTAATCAATGCGGGACGCGGCGAGCAAATTGTAGACGAAGACCTACTCGCAGCACTCGACAGTGGCCATATTCAGTATGCGATTCTGGACGTGTTTAAAGACGAGCCTTTGTCTGAGTCTCATCCTTACTGGACGCATCCCAGAGTGCATATCACACCTCATATCGCGTCCATTACTCGAAACGACACAGCCGGAGATCGCCTGGCAGAAAACCTGTTACGCTGGCATCAGGGTGAGCCAATGATGGGTGAGGTAGATAAACAGCGCGGGTATTAATCCATACCGCGCAGCCATTCACAGCAGTACAAATTTCATTCAATTTAGTATATTATCCGACCACAAAGACTGAACGAGCACGTAATCAGCTCAAATAGGAATGTCAGTCTGCTTATTAAGGATAATAACAATGAAATACCTGCTTTTATGCTGCCTGTTGTGCCTTTCAACTATCGCATTCGCTGCCCAGGACAGTGATTTAATTCGTGCAAAAGCGCTGGTAAAACAAGTCGAGAACGGCCTGAAACACATCAAACGCAACGATGTGAATACCATCAACAAGCTCACCGATAAACTGAAAAACGCCAAAGACTTACTCACCAGTACCGGTTCAAAAGACGACCCCGTTTTTGCAGAGACTGTGGAGAAATGGAAAGGCGCAAGAACGACTTTACTGGCCACTTTTGAGGAGTGGAAGCAACCAGAAGCACAAGCGCAAAAACCATCTGGTTTGTCTGGTCAGGCACTCTATAACTCGCTGATCGCGAAATATCAGAAAAACAACCGTCCAGTGCTGGGTGACAACCCAACGCCGGAACAAGCGGAAGCCTGGGCGACGGCAATGCTGTCATTGATTAAAGAACAGCGAATGGCCGACCAGCAAACCGTGAATCAGGCTTACAGCGAAGGACGACTGAGCAAGGCCGAATACGACCGCTTTGATCACTGGGTTAACACCATGTGGTTTAATCAGATTATCGAGCAGTTCCAGCAGGCCTATGCCCAGACCGAAGGGCGCATTGCTACCGCGACAGCCACAGCCATGCAAGTACTGTATGTGCAGCCCAACGACATGACAGGTGTGGTGAATATTACCAATAAGACTCATCAGGATGCCGGGCAAGTGCTGGCGATGGGGCTGCAAAGTGTCGAAGTTGCCGCCACGTTTGACCGTATTAGCCAAATAGACAATAGCGCTACTCGCACTCAACAACGCGAACAGTTTACCAATGCCATTGCTCACTATGATGCCTTACTTGCCAAATTGCCCGAACATCAAAATGCGCTGTCTAAAATACCTAAGACGGTTAAAAAGCTGAACCCAGAAAGCCTGCACATGTTTGTGAATGGCAATAAGTTTTGCGAGATCACCAAAAAAGGCGAAGTCTGGTTTGGCGGTACCTCTGGCGGCTGGGTCGAGGACGATGGCGACATTTATCTGAAGTCAGACTTTATTGGCTCTTTCGAGGAAGACGGTCAGGTGTGGAGCTACGGTAAAACCCTGGGTTCCCTCGAGGAAAACGGCGATGTATGGGTGAGAGGTCGCAAAGTCGCCACCTTCAAAACCAATGGCGATATTATTATGGGCGGCTCAGACTCCGGCCGCCTTGAAGGCAACGGCGACTGGCGCAAGGCTGCCGTCGTATACTTTTTTGGTATCTACGACGGCGTGCAAAAGTATTAGGTCAGATCATATTTAGCGGCAATAGCTATTCAGGTACTGCTGATGTAACGGCAAACGCGCGACTGTCTGGTGAATGTTATGCTTTATATGACCCAGAAAGTCCGCCAGTTCCCGCTCCGTCATGGTATCTGCAATAGGATGGTAACCTTTGGGCACCATCCCTTGCCCAATCATCACCTGCTGCCAGGAGTCGTCAAACAGTTCATTGTTTTCCCGGTGAATTTGCCCGGTCTTTTCGAATAGGGCCAGGCGCTGAGCCAGAGAATCAGGCACGTCCATTTGCTTGCAGTGCTGCCAGAACGGGCTATCCGTTCGCTCGGTCACTTTGTAATGTAAAATAATAAAATCGCGAATGCGCTCCATTTCAAACACGGTTTGCTTGTTGTACTCGTCTACTACTGCCTGCTCAATACCCTCATGAGGGAACATGCGCAGCAATCTCACTATGCCCTGCTGGATTAAGTGAATACTGGTGGACTCCAGCGGCTCAATAAAGCCACTGGATAAGCCAATGGCCACACAGTTTCGATTCCATTGTTTTAGTCGGCGACCCGGCCTGAATTTAATCACCCTTGGGCTGTTTAGCGGGTTACCGTTAATGTTTTGCTGCAGTATTTCCGTTGCGCGCTCGTCTGACAGGTAGTTGCTGCAATACACCAGTCCATTTCCCACTCTGCTCTGCAGCGGAATACGCCATTGCCAGCCCGCCTCCCTGGCAATGCATCGCGTATAAGGCAACGGCGCTTCGACACTTTCTGTTTGCATCGCCACTGCGCTGTCACATAACAACCACTGCGACCAGTCTTCGTAACCGGTATGCAGTGCCTTTTCAATCAACAATCCCCGAAAACCGGTGCAGTCGATGAACAGATCGCCAGAAAGTGTCTGGCCATTATTTAGCGTCAGGCTTTCAATAAAGCCATCCTGCTCGCGCACGTTTACCCGCTCAATGGTTGCGTCAATACGCGTTACGCCAGCCTGCCCTGCTAACTCCCGCAGAAACCCAGCATATCGCGTAGCATCAATATGAAACGCATAATTGAGGCCATTACCTGGCAAATGGGCAAACTTCTCCGCTTCGGCAGCTACACGTTCCAGGCAGTACTGGCCAAAGTCTTCACTTAACCCAAGGTCCAGCCCACGGCGCCAGAAGTGCTGAAATCCCGCCGCCCAACAATCTTTACCGGTCGCGCCAAACGCGTGCAAATAGGCGTGGTTCAGCGAACGCCAGTTTTCAAAGTTAATCCCCAGTTTAAACGTGGCATTAGTGGCTGCCATAAAGGCTTGTTCATCAATCTTCAGCAACTTGTGAAAGAACAGCAAAGTCGGAATTGTAGCTTCTCCTACTCCCACCGTGCCGATGTCGCTGCTCTCCACCAAAGTCACTTCAACCCGGCCGTGCAAAAGCCTGGAAATCGCTGCGGCAGCCATCCAACCAGCTGTGCCGCCACCCGCTATTACGACGTGTTGTTTATCTGGCTGATTCATGAATATTCCTTATTGATATTGTGAGCACCGGTGAGGTGATTGAGCAGTGCGCGATTCGTTGGCAAACCATTCAATTGCATGTGCACATTCTGCTGATGCTGCTGCAAGCGCTGACGTACTTTGGATGAGTCCCCAGCGGCATTCTTCTTCCTGGCTGAGAGCGCTGGCGTAAATCCCATACCCTGCAATACATAGAGGTAACTGGCCGTGGGAAAGACCTCTTCCCGTAAGTTAAAGTCGAGGGGGTCAGGGCTTCGATTGCGCCACATGCTCAACCAGTCCTGAAGCTGCTCAGAACCGCTGTCCGGGTTACGCATATACCGCCAGTACGCGCTGTCATCGCGCTTGCTCAACACATAGTGCAACTTTAAAAAGTCCACCACCCGCGACCAGCGCTGACTGAAGATGCGATTAAACTGCCTCGCTGCAGGCCCCAACTGTTCGGTAGTAAACGGCATATGCCGGGCCAGATGAGACGCCGCCAATTCAACCATTACCAGCGCAGACGCCTCTAGCGGCTCCAGGAACCCCATTGATGTGCCAATCGCGACACAATTAGCCTGCCAGGGAGATTCGCGGTAGCCGGGTTTGAAACTGAAAAAACGGGCCGACGCTTTATCAACATCAGCGACAATCGGATCGTCATTTAAATACTTCAGTAACGTGTCCAAAGCCGTATCGTCGTCACAATAGTCGCTACAGAACACGTAGCCAGTGCCCTTGCGCTCTGGCAGCGCAATGTCCCAAATCCAACCGTTTTTCTGTGCGGTGGAGCGGGTCACTGATGCAATAGGTGTATCGGGCGACTTGTAGCGTGCCTGGATAGCCACAGCCCGGTTATTAACGAGCTGCTCACCACAGGATATAAGTGGCTGGTTGTAGTGTTGACCAATGAGTCGCGCAGAAAAACCGCTGCAATCAACAAACAGATCACCGTGAATTGCGCCGTATTGCTTCCCCACGATGGCTCGTATTGCCTCGCCGGGAGCACCGTCGACCGATTCAACATGGTCTACAATGTGTTTTACGCCAAGCCGGGTAGTTGCATGCTGTTTCAGTAAAGCCGCAAATTTGTAGGCGTCCAGGTGATAGCCGTAATTGGTCACACCGGCAAAAGCAGGCGTTTGTATCTGTTTAGGGGCCAGATGATTGTCGCATAACCAGGGTTGGGTGCTGACTTCGTGGGCGAAAGACGGGCCCTCGCCCAATGATCGTAGCCAGGCATGTAAGTCGCCGTCTCCATACCCAACGGGCAGACTAAAGGGGTGATAATACTGGTCGCTGGCCTGATTGTGTTGCCATTGCTTAAACAAGGTACCTTGCTTAAAAGCACCATCGCATTGGGCCAGAAACGCCGCTTCGTCTATACCCAGCGTTTGTAAGGTACCGCGCATGGTAGGCCAGGTGCCTTCACCGACGCCTAAAATACCAACATCCGGAGATTCAACCAAGGTGACCGCACAGGGCTGTGCTGCCGTCGCCGCCAGAATACCTGCCGTTAACCAACCCGCTGCACCACCACCGACTACAATGACCTGAGTGATAGCGTTTGATTGTTGCATTTGACTCTCCGGCTGTTTGCAGAAGCCGGAGGTCCTTTAGTCAGGACAGACCGGCTTGTGTCTGTTGCTTGGCCAGTTTTTGTTTTACATCGTTGCGATACTGGCTGGGTGTTTTATTAAACTTCTTCTTAAACAGCGTGTTGTACACTGATTTGCTGTTGAATCCGGCATCGTAAAAAATGTCGGTAATACTCTTTTCAAAACAAGCCGGGTCTTCCAGTAGCCGCTTGGCTTCCTGAATGCGGTAGTTGTTGATGAACTCGTAAAAATTCACCTCATAATGCCGGTTAATCGCGTTCGATAGCTCCTTCACAGGAATGTCGAGCTTTTCTGCCAAGCGCTCAAACGACAAATTCTGATTCAGGTACGGCCGCTCCCGTTCCATGGTGGTTTCCAGTTGCTCAAGCAACGCCTGACTAACTGGCTCCCTTTCTACTGCTTTGGGCTTAGCTGGCTGCGCGCGCAAAAAGTGCGACGCCGACATAAAAATCACCGTATTAAACAACGCAAACTGCATGTAGTACGACGCCAGCCCGATAAACTCGACCACGTCGTAATACGGAAAGACATACAGAGAATGATAGACTTTGATCATGCTCAGCATGGTTTCCCAGGCTAACACTGCAGTGAGTAACATCAGTACTTTCGGCAGCCATTCCGGTACATTAAATGTCGCTTTAGTTTGCTCGTTACCTCGCAGAATCAACAGTGTGGCATAGACGCTGAATACCACCCTGATAGCCTTCGCCAGCAAGTCCATAAACACGTAGTCAAAGTCTGCAAAACTGTAGTCTTTAACCAGCGTAACCTTGGCGTCGTGAGGCAACGCGTAAAAATGCTGAAAAATAAACACTGCAAACAGCGCTACCGGCACCAACAATAAGGCATGCCATCGCTGCAGCTTAAAATGCTGCTGCGTTACCGAACAGGCAAACAAAAATAGCAGCGGACCGTCCAGCCAGTACGCAAAATTTAAAACAAAGAAATAGTTCGGCGAGGCGTCCAATACCCAGTAACGAAATGTACTGCCCCATAGCACCAACTCATGAAGAGCGATGCCCGCGTGAACGGCTAGAAACGCAATGAGTAAACTGGTAGGTAAGCTGGCTTTTGCCCGATTAAGACCCAGATAAAAAGCCACAGCCAGACATTCAAAAGCAATGATAAGGAGAACCAGGTCATGTAAGTTGAAGAGGGTTTTATCCATGATCCTCTGCGCACGTTTGTTGTAATTATGATGTTAACGAATCACCAGGATGTTAAACACTCGCTACAACGAAATCAATTGCTTAAACCTAAAAATGGCGCTTAGCCGAACGTTCTCTTATACGCCATTTTGACTTTTTGCCTATTGCCAGTTGTTCAAAACACTGTTCGCCGGAACTAAATTCCAAACCAATAACAATATAAATTTCATTAGGTTACAAGTTCTTTCCGGGAAACGAACGTTCGAGTTGCGCCTTTTACTAACCTGAACACGGGTCAATTAGGGGGCCCAATTGTGCTAAGTCACTAATTTTTCGCATGTTATAAAATTGAAAACACCACCCGTATCAGACCTCATCAAATCACAACGAGTAAAGAGGGAATCAAAGTAAGCATCGAGTAACAGATCCGGTAAACCCGCTTTTTGCACACCTATATTCATTCCAAACGGTCATTGTTGACGCTTTTCAGTGTGTCGATGCCCACACCTGTAGTGCATTTGTTAACAACAATATAGGTTCATTGCTCGCTGATTCGACGTCTTACACTGAAGAAATTCCGCCATACAGCCTTATAGTGCCGGTTGAATTTGATGATCACCAAGGGTTAATCCAGCCAAATCAGCCATGGCACAAAAATCATAACAGAATGATTTTAATAGCAATATAAATATACCCACGTTCTATTCCTGCACTCGAACGTTCGAGTGGGCGGTTTTTTCAGCAGTAAAACGACTTCTCTGATGACGCGGCGTAGGCTTGCCCTGCTTTTCCTATTTGTTAATGAAAAGTAGACCAAATGCGTGCAACACGAGCACAACACATAAAGTTATCGCAAGGGAGAAAATAATGAAAACTCGCCCCTTTAAAAAAAGCCAGATAGCCCTGTCGGTTTCTCTGGTGGTAGGTTCGGCGATGCTCACCAGCGCACACGCACAGGAAGCAAACACAGACGACGTGGTAGAGATCATTGAAGTCAGTGGTATTCGTGGCAGTATGATTCGCGCCATGGACATGAAGCGTTCTGGCGACGGTGTGGTAGAAGCCATCTCAGCAGAAGACATCGGTAAGTTCCCCGACACTAACCTGGCGGAATCACTGCAGCGGATCACCGGCGTATCTATTGACCGTTCAGACGGCGAAGGCAGCCGCGTTACTATTCGTGGGTTTGGCTCAGACCGCAACCTGGTGCTGCTGAATGGCCGTCAAATGCCCACACCAACACGTTCATTCGATTTTGCCGACCTGGCATCAGAAGGCGTAAGCGCTGTTGAAGTATATAAAACCGGCCGAGCGTCTATTGCGACGGGTGGCTTAGGTGGCACAGTTAACATTATTACTCCGCGTCCACTGGCGACACCGGGTCGCAAGGCCACAGTGGGTTTTAAAGCAGTACATGATGATTCCACTCAGCGCGGTGACACCTGGACACCGGAATTGTCTGGTCTGTATTCAGAGACCTTCCTTGACGATAAATTCGGTGTGTCGCTAACCGGTAGCTATCAAAAACGCGACAGCGGCAACAGCAATGCGTCGGTGGGTTCAGGCTGGCGCTCGTTTATATCCGGTCAGGATGAAGGCAGCTGGGGAAACCTGCCCAGTGAAGACCCGGACAACTCCTACCTGAACAAGCCGGCCGACGGCGTGACTTATGCCGTACCGCAAAACCTGATTTATCAGTTCAACGAAGCGTACCGGACCCGTGTAAACGGCCAGCTCACGCTGGAATATCAGGCCACAGACAAACTGAAGGCCCGTCTGGATTACACCTATTCAGAAAACAGTATCGACCGTGAGCTGACCGACATGTCGACCTGGTTCTCGTTCAACTACAACAACTCAACCATGGTATGGTCGGAGCCCAACAGCGAAGGCATCGCGTATCCTATTCAGTATCAGGATACCGATAACTTCAGCGCTGACACCATGCGCGGTGAGGGTACCGGTATTAACTCGGGTCGTGGTTTCTCGGCCACGAAGAACACCAATCAGTCATTGGGCCTGAACCTGGAATATGCGGTAAACGACAACCTGTTGTTAGAACTGGACTATCATACCGCGGGCGCCAAACACGCACCTAACAGCCCATACGGCAGTTGGGGCTCACTGGCAATGATTTCTGCTAACCGTATCCGCACAACCGTGGATTTCTCACAAGTCCTCCCGGTACTTAGCATTGAATACCCGGACGGTGTTGACGGCTTCGAGCCAGCCGACATGATTGGCGCGGGCAGCAACTTTGGTAACAACCGCGAACGTTCCGACCTGGAACAAATCCAGGCCAAGGGTAAATACACCTTTGATGCAGGTATTGTAGAAAGTATCGATTTTGGTATCTCACAAACCGAAGTCAATAACCACTCGAAATACGCCAGCGCCACGCGCGGTACCTGGAGTGGTGTAGGCGAACCGGAGGACTGGGAAGACAGCTGGTTTACTCAGCGTTCACTGCCAAATATGTTCGATAACATACCGGGCCATGCTGACCCGGATCTTGAACCGTATTTCATCGACTGGGACTTTGTGCAAATTGCCGAATTCACCGCGGCCAATTTCTACAATGAAAATCCGGTTGAATGGCCGTGTGGGCCGCGCTTCTGTGGTGGCACCAACTACACCACCGACCGCTACACCGACGAAAAAATGCTGTCGGCCTATGTGCAGGCGAACCTGGTGTTTGATATCGGTGATATGCCCGCCACAGTCGTTACCGGTTTGCGCTATGAAGAAACCGAAACCCATGCCGCCGCACTGGTGCCCAGCTACGACGGTATTCACTGGAGCAGCACCAACGAACTGGTGTTACAGCCTACCGGCGACTCGGTCTTTACCGACGAATCAGGCGAGTATGACAACCTGTTACCCAGCATCGACTTTAAAGTGGATTTAACTGACGATCTGGTTGCCCGTGCGTCATACAGCAAAACCATATCCCGCCCCAGTTACGGCGACATGCAAGGGGGTAAAACCCTGGGCAGTCAAATCACAACCATTCAGGGTTCAGGTTCACGTGGTAACCCGGCGCTCTTGCCGCTGGAATCGACCAACTACGACCTGTCGCTGGAATGGTATTACGACGAGGCCAGCTACGCCGCCATTGGCTGGTTTAACAAAGACGTGAAGAACTTTGTTGGCCGTCAAACCATTACCGAAAACGCGTTTGATTTGCGTAACCCGGCACAAGGCCCTCGCGCTGACGCGGCGCGGGCAGCAGGTTTTACCGGTAATGCCGAGATTCGTCAGTACATTCTTGAAAACTACTTGGACAGCGATCCCAACGTCTATCTAAACGAACACGGAGACGTCGTCATTGTCGCCAGCCCGCAAGATGAACTCGCGGTATTCGAGATCACCATTCCATTCAACCAGCGCGACAACAATGTACATGGCTGGGAAATGGCCGTTCAGCACATGTTCTGGGACAGTGGATTTGGTATTAACGTGAACGGTACGCTGGTCGACGGAGATCTGTATTACGACAACGCGTCTCTGGCACCACAGTATGCGTTAACCGGCCTGAGTGATTCCGCCAACCTGATCGCTTTCTACGAAAACGACGTGTTCTCAATTCGTATAGCCTACAACTGGCGTGACAAGTTCCTGGCCTGGATTGGTGATGGTTCGGGAGACAACCCGGTGTATACCGAAGCCTACGGTCAGTGGGATTTTAATGCCAGCTATGACGTTACCGAGAACCTGACTATTTTCGCCGAAGGTATCAACCTGACCAACGAATATCAGCGTCAACATGGCCGTCATGAGCGCATGCTGATCAACCTGCGTCAGTCGTCGCCTCGTTACAATCTGGGTATGCGCTACACCTTCTGATTGTAACCGGGCTAACGGTGCCTCACTTATCTGCGGGTAAGTGTCGCGCCGTTTTTTGCGTTTTTATACAGGAGCAATTTATGACCAATGCTGTCGTCCTTAACAATGTGACACACAAAGATCTCCGCGTGGTTCGCCACCACTCACCGGCACTCAATGAGCCATTGAATATGACCCTGGCTCTGCCTTTTGAATTTCGAAGCTTACAGCACGAATACCCGTTGGTGTTTATTCGGAATGACACCACACACACCTATCAGGCGGTGGCGCTACTCGGTTTTGAACAACAGGAAAACCTGTATCTGAATGATCAAGGCTGGGACGCCAGCTACATCCCGCTCATGATCGAACGCCAACCCTTTTTAATCGGCATGCAGCCTGCTGCCGACAACAGCGCCGCACACCCGGTATTGCTGATAGACATGGACAGTCCTAAGGTCAGCGAACACGACGGTGAACCTTTGTTTCTGCCGCATGGCGGCCACAGTGAATATCTGCAACAGGTCACCGATATACTGGCAACCATTCGTGAACGTGAGAGCGAAACTCAGGTATTTTATGATTTGCTGGCACGCTACGAGTTACTCGAGCCTTTTTTCCTTGATGTCACGCTGGACAACCAGACAAAGCATCGCCTAACTGGCTACTACACCATTAACGAAGAGCGGTTAAGCACTCTGCCCAAAGAGGCCATAGCCGAATTACACCAGCAAAACGTATTACCATTGCTCTATTACGTGCTGGCCAGCCACAGCAATTTTCGTAGCCTTATCGATCGCAAGCAGGCGGCGAGCCGTGGTTAATACACTGGATATTCCTGCTTGCCAAACCCTCCAGCTTAGCCCCGGAGAGGCGTTACCAGCCGCTCTTCTGGAATCGACTGTGCCGGTGAAACTACCCGGCTATATTGCGCACTGGCAAGCAGTACAGTTAGGCATTGAAAGTAGCGAAGCATTAAGTAAGCAAATACTCACTTACTACACAGGAGAGGCATTAGGATTATTCTATGGCAAGCCCGAGATCCAAGGCCGATTTTTTTATAACGACACGCTAACCGGTTTTAATTTTGACAAAGTCGCCGCCACACTAGATACCGTGCTGCAGCGTCTGCATCAGGAAGCCAACGTAGCAGAACCTCATTCGCTGTTTATTGGCGGCACTCACTTGCAACACTATCTACCCGGCTTTGAACATCACAATCCGCCGGTGCCGGTACCTCACGCTCAACCGCGCAATGGTTTGTGGATTGGTAACCAAACACGGGTCGCGATTCATCAGGACCTGCCACTAAACATAGCTTGCTGTGTTGCCGGTTCTCGCCGCTTTACGTTATTTCCCCCCAACCAAACCGCCAATTTATATATAGGTCCTTTGGATGTGACGCCGTCGGGTCAACCCGTCAGCCTGGTCGATCTGCATAATATTGACTACCAAAAATACCCGAAATTTAAAACTGCACTTCAACATGCTCAGGTAGCCGAACTGGAGCCCGGCGACGCACTTTTTATTCCCAGCATGTGGTGGCATGAGGTGTCGGCGCTAGCACCGTTTAACGTATTGGTGAATTACTGGTGGCGCACCACCCCCGATTACGTCGATGCACCGGTGAATGCGCTTTATCACGCTTTGCTAGCGATAGCCCATTTGCCCGGCAACGAAAAGCAGATTTGGCAAGACATGTTCAACCACTATGTTTTTGAATCAACGCCAGACGCGAATGCACATATACCCGAGCACGCCAGAGGACCATTAGGGGAAATGAATGATGCCATGGCACGACGACTTCGCAGTGTGTTGCTGCAATCTTTGAACAGATAGCGCCGTTCATTTCAGCGTGGTCAACTGCAATTGCACACACTCCTTTCTTTCGCCAATTTGCGCGTATTCCCTGCTAGCCCAGAAAATACAGACGTTCTGACCTTAATCCGAACGTTCTAATTAGCCATTTTGCTTGCAGTCGGAATCCACCTGAAAGAAATTTTGGTTAACTGATTGTTGCAAACTTGTTGATTCAAGCACGCCGACAAACCAATGGAGCAACTCGGAGATAACCGGTGAAAACAACCAATAAACAGAATAAGTTTACGCTAACCAAACTGGCACAGCTTTTTGCGTTAGGGGGCCTGGCCCTGAACATGACAGCCTGCAGTTTGGATCAAGCCAGCGATGCTAACAAACACAACGGCGAGACCGTGTATGACTTCGCACCGCCCAAACCTGCCCCCGGCAGTGAGCAATACAGTATGCTGAGCCACGACCGCGAGCGCTGGATGAACGAGCAGGGTGAAGTCGTGTCATTACGCGGTGTGAACCTGGGCAACTGGTTAATGCTGGAAATGTGGATGTTCGACAACGGCGGCAACCCGGTTGGCGAAGGTATAGAAGACCAATGTACTTTTGAAGGCAAACTGGAGGAACGCTTCGGTGCCGAAGAACGCGCCCGCCTGATGGATGTATACCGCGACAACTTCATTACCACCCGTGACTGGGACATTATGCTGGAAGCAGGCTTTAACCTGATCCGCCTGCCTTTCCCTTACCAATTAATCGAAGACGCTAACAACCCAATGACACTACGGGACGATGCCTGGCAATATCTTGACCAAGCCATTGCCGAAGCCAAGTCCCGTAACATGTGGGTGGTGCTGGATTTACACGGCGCTGCTGGTGCACAAGGCTGGGAGCATCACAGCGGCTGTGCGGGTAAAAACGAATACTGGGACGGCGACAACGCCGCCGACAATCAGGCCAGGACCGCCTGGCTATGGCAGCAAATTGCTACACGCTATAAAGATGAACCCACTGTAGCTGGGTATGGTGTGCTTAATGAACCCTGGGGTACAGACGCTGAAACACTCGCCGAAAACGTAACAGAGCTGTATCACGCCATTCGTGAGGTGGACACAGACCACATTGTTATCTTGCCAGGTCATAACAGCGGTATTGATGCGTACGGCGATCCAAAAGACGCCGGTATGACTAATGTCGCGTTTGAAATGCACTTCTACCCGGGTATTTTTGGCTGGGGTGAAATCGGCTATGACGTCCATCGCGACTGGCTGACATGCGGCCAGAATGGCACTACGGGTGTGTGCGAGTGGGATGAGAAAATACGCGAACTGGACACCCCATTCCTTATTGGCGAAATGCAGCCCTGGACCGGGTTAGGTGAGCAAGGCGGCGCCATTACACGTGCCACCTTCGACCGTTATAACGAATTAAGCTGGGCGGCAACTGCCTGGTCCTACAAAGTAATGACTATCAACGGCGGCCAGGGCAATGGCACCTGGGGTTATGTAACCAACAAAGGGGAACGCTTGCTGGCGAAAGCCAGCACATGGAGCTGTGCAGGCTGGGATACCACGCTGTCCGATGCATGTGAGACACCGTCAAAAGTTGTCACGCCAACCGACACTGACCAAACTTTCTACCTGATTGTGAAGTCAGGATCTTTGGGTGGTAATCAGGATATCCGTATTGACGACCTCGAGCTGGTCGCGCAGTCCAGCGGCGAAAATGTGTTGCAAAACAGTGCGTTTGATACTGCCAGCGACTGGATTGAATGGAGTGCAACCGACGCGTCGCCGGCTGATGATAATCTGACCCCGGAAGTGGGGTACATGGCTGAAGGCAATGGCATTCTGCGCATCACAGCTAACGGTAATTTTGCCAACGGCGGCGTGTATCAGGCGGTACAACTCACCGGTGGTGAATCTTATTTGCTGTCGGGCTCTTTCGTAGACGCCGGTTCATCAGATACCTGGGCTGAGATTTATCTGCTGCCTGCTGCCCCGGAAAATGGCGCAGATATCAGCGCAGCAGCCATGCCTCGTATTGATCTGAACAACGACTCTTTGGAAGACATTGAAGCCTACTTTGCGAGTATGTCTGCCATTGAATACGAAGTGAATGAGCCGGTGAAATCTGCACTAACAGCCAGCGAACCAGCCGATATTTTTAACTTTCCCAACGCGCCCCAGGACCTCACGCTGGAAAAAACAGCCGAAGGCATGAGCCTGGTCTGGACAGGCGTAAGCGATGCTACCTACAACGTGTATCGCACCACGTCATCTGGCAGCAACTATCAGTTAGTTGCCGAAGGGCTGGAAGCGGAGATGTATCTGGACACGACTACCGCAGAAGGCGTGACGTATTACTACATTGTCACCGCCGACAACGGCGAAGAGAGTTACGCGTCTAACGAAGTTGCCACAGAAATTTTCTACGCCAGTATTCCGGGTTTAATCGAAGCTGAGCACTTCAGTGGTCAGTCAGGCTTCCAGGTGGAAGACACCCAGGACGAGGGCGGCGGTCAGAACCTTGGCTATACCGATCCCGGCGATACACTGACATATAACGTCGAGGTCGCCGAAGACGGTGAATACACTGTGTCATTGCGTATTGCCAGTTCGGGCGGCTCCGAAGGCATTGCCTTTAGTATGAACGGCACAAATGTTGGCAGTATTTCGGTACCTGACACGGGTGACTGGCAAAACTGGACGACTATTTCAACAACCGTGACCCTAGCAGCCGGTGAACAAGAGCTGCAACTCACCGCACTGGGCGGCGCCTGGAACCTCAACTGGATGCAGTTTGAGCAAAACTAAGCGCGCACGCTAGTGTAACTTGGGCAGCAGATTTATTTCGCTTTTGGTAAGTCTGCTGCTTTTTTATTTGCCTTTGTAAATCACCTATTGAGTCATCTATGATTTTTCGAATTTCCTGCTTACTACTCTGTTTTCTGCCCGGTCTTTCTGCCTATGCAGCCCCCGATACTTCATCGAAGGGCCCAACTCCACAGGCCTGGGCATCCACCGAGCTTCACCCCAATGACCAACGCTGGTATTACTCACCATGGCCTGAAAGTGACATCAGCCACACATTGAGTCCCATTAAAGTAAATGCAGTTACAGCATTCAACGCACCGGTATTCACCCTACAACCCGAGAAGAGATTTCAGACTATTTTAGGGATAGGCGCGTCACTGGAACACTCAACCGTGTATGCCATTCGCAAGAACAAATCAAAAGCCCAGCAACGGGCTCTGCTAAGCGCCCTTATTGATCCGGTAAACGGCATTGGCATGAATCTGTTTCGAATTAGCATTGGCACGTCAGATTTTTCCGACGGTACACTGGCGAAGACACCCACCAGCCACCCCAATGGCTGGTATAGCTTTCAGGATAGTCCTGACCGCCCTTTCAGTATTCAGCGCAATCGCGAACTGGGTATTATTGACACCCTGAACATGGCGCTTGAGGTGGGCGCTGCAAGCAATAACCCGGTGCGGTTTGTGGCCAGCCCCTGGAGCCCGCCCGCCTGGATGCGCGAGCACAACTCAATGGTACAAGGCGGCACCCTGCTGCCAGAATTCTACGCCGCCTATGCCCAGTATTTACGTAACTTCATTGAAGCCTACGCCGATGAAGGCATCCCGGTCTATGCCATAACCCTTCAAAACGAACGGCAGTTCGAGCCACCCGCTTACCCAGGTATGGTGCTAAGCTGGCAACAAGAGCGCGATTTACTGATTGCGGTTTATGAAAACTTCCACAACATCGGCGGCGAGTACGGTAAGGATCTTCCGGTAAAAATCTGGACACTGGATCACAACTTCGACTACTGGCAACAAGCTATCGAGCAGCTAGACTCTTTTACCGAAATAGGCAAAGCCCACTATGTGGACGGTACCGCATTCCACCATTATGGCGGCGATTCGTCAGCCATGGTTGCGGTGCACGCCGCCTATCCAAGCAAGGACGTCATTTTTTCTGAAGGCAGCGTGTGGGGGGCCGGCAACGACAACCCGAATCGCGGCTATCAGGCCATTATTCGTCATTTGCGTCACTGGTCTACAGCGTATTTGTCGTGGGTCACCATGCTGCCACAGCAGGTCGATGAAGCTAATAAGGGACCCTACAACAAACTGGGAGTGGTGGGGCCCACCATGATCATTCAGGAAAAAGGCAGCAGCACCAATTGGTACAAAACCCCTGAATACTGGCTAATGGGGCAGTTTTCCCGCTTTATTCGCGAAGGGGCAACACGCATTGAAGTCACGCCTGAGACGGTAAACCGTATTGAGGCCGTGGCGTTTACCAATCCCAACGGCAGTACAGTGAGTGTCCTGAGTAACCCGCACGACCAGGAACAGGTGATCACCATTGGCGCAAACAAAACCTACTGGCAGCTCACGCTACCCGCCAACAGCATAGTCACCGTGAAGTGGTAATAAAGTCGAGAAGCAAATTGTTGGACACCCACTAATAATAAAGTCGAGAAGCAAATTGTTGGACACCCACTAAAAAGGTGGGTGTCCACAAATTCCAATTATGAGCGCTCTTTTCGCACTTTTTCTGGACACCCACTTTTCTTAAAAATTAAATCATTTATTTTCAGCGAGTTAACAGAAAGCACATTATGGACACCCACCTTTTTTCATTTACACAAACTCATACTCACGCCGCCATTGCGCCTAACCCCAACGCGCGGCGTCATGTATTGCAAATTGGTGCAGAGAAAACCCGGGTGATCCTGATTGACGATGCCATAGAATCCATATATGCCGTTAGACAATTAGCTTGCGAACAAACCTACACCACTGAGACACACACCTACTACCCCGGCGTACGTGCTCGCTGTCCAGACCTGTTGCGCGAGGCTATCATTGCCGCCAGTGCAGATATCATTCGACAAGCGTATCACTTGCCTCCACAGCAAACCTTTAGCGATCAGGGTTCATGGCTGAGCATTGCCAATACTCCACCTGAAACCTTAGATCCTTTGCAGCAACTTCCGCATTTTGATTCACACTCCCAGCGTGACTTTGCGGTAATGCTGTATACCAATGAACAGGATTTTCAGGGAACCGGTTTCTATCGACATCGCCCCACAGGATACGAAAATATTACCGCTGCACGCTGGCCAACATTTAAAGCATCGCGCGATGCGGCAGATGCCATACATCGCGGCTCAGAATCATTATGTGAAACAAAATCTACCGGTTACTTTTCGGATTCCACCGACGAATTTGAGCGTTTGGGCAAAATAGATTACCGGGCTAATCGGCTGGTTATCTACCCTGGCACCTTGCTGCACAGCGGGCTGATTGACCCAACCCGGGACTTATCGGCCAACCCGGCGACTGGCCGACTCACCGTAAATGTGTTTATACGCGCCGATTAACCCTAATTGACTACACAACTAACGGACTAATGGACTAAGCCTGGCCTTATAAGCTTTATTCAGCAGTTTCAGCTTATCGCTGCGAATGTGAGGTACTTGCGTAGCGCTACTGGCCGTAAATACCATCCAGTTTGCGCCACTGGTGTCTACCGGCTCCCACTCAGGTAAGCCTGCTGCGTTGGGATTGCCGTATTTGATGAACTGCAACCAGTAGCGCTGCATGTGTTGTACACCGGGCAGTGAGGACGGGTAGAACAAGGCATTCACCTCTGCGCCATGATGCGCACCGGGTTCGCCGCTACGAGTAACGTCAAAGAAATAACGATACCCCTGGCTACGCTTATTTTGCATCGCCTCAGTAGTTACCGAGCCCGCTAGTACATAGCGCATATCACCAAACAAATGTTGGTGCGGCAGTGACTGATACCCATTGCCATCGGGAAGCACCGGAAGCTGATAAACGCCTTTAATGCCGGACGCTTCATCACCAGCCAGTTCAATCAAGCGTGCAGCCGGCACGCCAGACCAGGGGTAAACGCTGCCGTCATAGCTGTTTCCGCCGCTCATGTAAGGCACATCGTGCTGACGCCCTTGCATAAACACGACACCCGGTTCATCTGGCAGAATTATCCCGTCAGCCACCGGTAAGTGAAATCCTTCAACGGCCTCTACCCATTGGCTGGCAGATACGTTATTTAAGTCTTCCGCTGTCACGGATGAAGCCGCTTTGCTAATCACTCTGGATGCCAGCACTTGCGCATATTCCTGTGCATTCAGGCTCTGTGGTAACGGCTTTAAATTATTGGTTCTGGGTAAGGGCCAGGCACCGTAGCCACTTTGTGAGATAGCACGATGAAATAACGACTCGCTTTGCGGTGCTACCATCAGCATTTGCACTGCCATGCCACCTGCAGACCCGCCAGCAATGGTGACATTATCCGGATCCCCTCCAAATGCGCTGATATGACTATTCACCCATTTAAGCGCGGCCACCATGTCTAGTACGCTGAAGTTCGCTCCCTCACTCATATCAAGTGCGGGATGCGCAAAAATGCCGAGTACGCCCAAGCGGTAATTAAAGGACACCACCACTACGTCTTGAGAAAGCCAGTGGGACACCGCGCGCATATCAAGATTGCCGGAACCGCCTACGTAGCCACCACCGTGGATCCACACCAAAACGGGTTTGGGCTCAATAGCTGTGTTGGAATCGTTTTTTGCAGAAGTGAATACATTAATAAACAAGCAATCTTCACTGGTGATTTGATCGGTGCGCTGAGGGCACTGCGCGCCATAGCGGGAAGCATCAATGTCATCCGCATAGTTAACGGGTTGAGGCGCCTTCCATCGGTTTTGGCCTTCTGGAGAGGCGGCGTAGGGTATTCCTTTGAAAGCCAGCACAGAACCATAAGCTTCACCATACAGTACTGACTCACCAATACGCACCTCAACCGCACTGGAATTAGCATTGGCACTGCTTACAAACGCCAACGCTATCGAGAACGCAGTTGAGGTTGTTACGACAAGACGGACAACTTTTGCAATCAATTGCTTCACTTTCTGTTTCCGCTACAAAATATGTAAGGCACACCATATCAGCGATTGGTGAGAAAGTGCAGCGCCTGCCTTATTTCGAACGTTCGAGTTAGCGACAGAACCCGAAAACCTGCAGGATTACTGTGGGTTATCTAACCCATAGACACACACGTACACCTTTTTATAGGTCTCAATAGTACGCCACTGCCCCTTGTAGCCTGGCTCCATGTAAAACGTATCGCCGGCGTGATACAGCTTGGGTTCACAGCCGTCTTCAGTTAGCTCAATCACCCCTTCAATGAGATAGCAGAACTCAAACACACCGTCTTTGATTGAGCGGTTGGTGCCCGGTTCGCCGCCCATTACGCCAACTTTGATCTTGTCATCGGCAATGCAATCTGGTGCCCATTTTTGTAGCAGTGGATTACCCGCTAACAAAATAGCTGGGTTAATGTAGCCTTCTTCAGGCGCGGCAGCGGGATGCTGGACAACAGTATTTAGACGAGACATAACGGCTTCCTAATGAGTAAACAGTGTTAGCCAGCCAGTATAGTGAGAATGCCCGGCAAGTTAGGCTGATTCGCCTTACTTGCCGGGCAGATCCTGTTGAGTCACAGGTGAGGTTTAGTGGAATTCACTGTGAACGGGTATGGCTCACAAATCGCGCATACAACACTGGTAATACAACCAGCGTTAACAGCGTGCAGGTGACCAAACCGCCTACGATCACCGCTGCGAGAGGCTTTTGGATTTCCGCGCCTAAGCCATTCGACATTAGCATGGGCAGTAAACCCAGTGCCGATGTGAGTGCAGTCATAAGCACGGGTCGCAACCGAGAGCGAGCGCCGTCTTTGATGGCATCAATGGCGTTTTGTGTATTGGCTCCCCCCCCTTGATTCCCCAAGCGCTGATTTATACTCTCAACCATCACCACACCGTTGAGTACCCCCACCCCAAACAAAGTAATGAATCCTACAGAGCTGGGCACTGACAAATAGTGACCACTTACATACAGTGAGAATATCCCGCCAACGGCTGCAAGAGGCACATTCACCATGATCAGCATAACCAACTTCAATTCACCAAACGCGAGGTACAGCAGCACGGCAATGAGTGCCAATGACACTGGCACCACCAGCATCAGCCGCTGCATTGCGCGCTGCTGATTTTCAAATTGCCCGCCTATTTGCACGGTGTATCCGGCAGGCAGTTGGACCGAGGAATCAATGGAATCGCGAATATCACTCACCACGCTGCCCATATCCCTGCCGTCCACGTTCGCCTGGATCACCACTCGTCGCTGTACATCGTCACGGCGAATTTGCGGCGGCCCGGACTCAATGGCAATAGTGGCAACATCTTGCAGTCGTACCCACGCGCCCTGAGCAGAGCGAAGGCGTAATTCGGCTAATGCTGCGATGTCGTCGCGATACTGAGAATCGATGCGCACCAGAATGTCGTAGCGCTCGTTGCCCTGAATGATTTGGCCCGCAGCTTGTCCGCCTAGACCTTGCTGCACCATATTCATCACACCGGCGACATCCAGCCCATACCGGCTTAACTGATTGCGATCGGGTCTTATCACCAATTGCGCTTCACCACTGATTTGCTCCATGGCAACATCGCGGGTACCGCTGATTGTGGCTACTGCAGACGTGATCTGCTGACCATATTCAGCCAGGGCATTCAAATCCGGTCCGAAGAGTTTTATCGCTAACTCGGCCTTCACTCCAGACAGTAGCTCGTCTACCCGGGTCGCAATAGGTTGGGAGAAGTTAAACAACAGCCCGGGATGCACTTCCAGCGCCTTTTCCATCTCAGTTTGCAGGGCCAGACGATTCGACGCGGTGGTCCATTGATCTACCGGCGTTAAGCCCAGGTAGATTTCAATGTTGTTCACCGGCTCCGGGTCGCCGCCAATTTCGGCCCGGCCTATTTTACTTACCGCGTAGGTGACTTCAGGGAAGTCCAGTAGGATAGCCTCCAGCTTAGGCGCAACGTCAAGAGCGGTTGTTAAGCTTGCCGAAGGCGCCAACGTAACCCTTAAGTTAATAGTGCCCTCTTCAAGTTCTGGTGCGAATTCGGTACCCAACTGCGGAAAGACAATAGCGCTGCCAGCCAATAGCAAAGCAATCGAAAACAGCAGGTACTTCGGACAATTCAAACATGCAGTAAGCACACTTTGATACTTAGACTCTATATAGAGCAATACACGGTTTTCACGTACTTTCGGCGTGCGCAATCCCAGCACCAACACTGACAGCACTGGCACAAAAATTAGCGCCACAACTACCGCACACACTAGCGCGAGCATAATGGCAACCGCCATGGGCTGGAAGAGCTTCGCCTCTACCCCTTCAAAACTGAATAACGGCGTGAACACCACCAGAATAATCAGGGTCGCGAAAAACACCGGCTTCGCCACTTCCTGCGCGGCCTGCACCACTAATTCTGAGATCGACGAGTGTTCTGGTTCACGCTGTTGCAGTTTTTGATAGATGTTTTCTACCACCACAACAGAGCCATCCACCAGCATGCCTATTGCTACCGCAATACCCCCTAACGACATAAGGTTGGCAGATATGCCAAGCATGCTGAGTACCGACAGCGCTAACCCAATCGACACCGGAATCGACAGCAATACCAGCAAAGTCGCACGGACACTCATTAAAAATAGCGCAAGCACAATAACGATAAACACAAAGGCCAGCAACAGCGCCTGCACCACAGTATTGACCGCTTGTTTTATTAACGCCGCCTGATCGTAGTAGGGTTCAAAATGAACACCTTTAGGCAAGGCCTGCTGGATTAGGTCGATTCGCGCGTTGATACCTTCAATGGTGGCGTTTGTGTTAGCGCCCATGCGTTTAAGTACCACGCCAGACACCACTTCACCCCGGGATGCGGCAGAACCGTTTTCATCCCTTACAGACATCGTTACCGCGCCCTGACGAATCTCTGCGCCCAGCTCAACGGCGGCGACGTCACCAATGGTTACAATGCCACTGCCCTCAGTAGTCAGCGGTATCTGCTTGATCTGCGTGAGTGCTTCTGCACCGGACGCCAGCCAGCCTGCACCGCGGATCACCAGCTGTTCGGGTCCGCGGTCGAGATACCAGCCACCCGCATTGTTATTGTTGCGGGCCAGCGCATCCATCACGTCCTGCTGAGTCAGGTTGTACGACAGCAGTCGATTGGGGTACAGATTGACCTGATACTGCTTAACCTGCCCGCCAAATGAGAGCACATCGGTGATCCCGTCTACCGGCATCAGTAACAACTTAATCAGGTAATCATTCAGGCTGCGCAATGCCATAGCGTCGTAACCAGAATCCGGTTCGGCGATTAGCAAATACTGATACACCTGGCCAAGGCCAGAGGTATTAGGGCCAATTTCGGGCATGCCGATACCGTCGGGGATCATCTCTGATGCCACTTGCAGGCGCTCGAATACCAATTGCCGGGCAAAATAGATATCAGTACCTTCCTTAAACACCACGGTAATGCCAGATAAGCCGGTTTTTGAAATCGAGCGCACTTCTTCAACGTCGGGCAGAGCGTACATCACCGCCTCAATAGGGTAGGTAATCAGTTGCTCCACCTCTTCAGCTGCCAGGCCCGGCGCTTCGGTGTTGATCGCCACCTGAATGTTGGTCACATCCGGAAACGCATCGAGGTTGAGTTTCGGGATCATCAATGCGGCAAATACGCCCAGTCCCACCAACACGCATAGCACCATAAATCGCAGCCGCACGGCGGCTTCAATCAGGTTTGAAAACATAGTTATCTCCTGACCGACAATTAATGGTTATGCGGATCGAATCCGCCTTTGGCAATTTCCGATGCCACAAAGAACGCACCGCGGCTTACATACTGCACGTTTGCTTCAACACCGCTGATTTGTTGCCACTTACCATAGCGATTACCCAATTGCACAACTCTGGGTACCAGTTCGCCGTCTTCGTCTACAACAAACAACTGCCAATCGCCATCGGCGTCGCGCATCAGGGCGCTTTCCTGCACAGCCAGAACGTGTGAGGTCTGCGGACCGCTAAAATACACGTCGGCAAACATACCGGAGTGAAACTTGTGTGCCTCGTTGTTCAGATTCAAACGCACGGTTCTCGTTCTACTTACCGGATCGATAGTGTGGGATTCCTGCGTAACCGTAGCCGTTGCGGCAATATCACCCACCACCACGCTGGCAGTATGCCCAGCGGCCAGATGCAAATCGTTGTGCGCAGGCAGCCTGGCTTCTACCCAGAGTTGCGATTCATCAGAGACCAGCATGAGTGCCTGTCCCGGTGCGATTTGTTGACCCTGATTAAAATCGTCTGTCATCACCACGCCCGCAGCCTGTGCTACCAACGTATATTCGCCCAGCGGATAATCCGGTGTTTCAGCGATTTCATTAATGGTTTTTAGGGATAACCCAAACGCCTGCAAACGGCGTGACGCCGCCTGATAGTCATTGCGCGCGGTTACGTAACGCTTTTCGCCAACAGCGGCTTGCCCCAATTTGCGGATACGCTGCCATTCAACGGCGGCGGTTTGTAGCTCGCTTTGGGCCGTGATCATGTCTTCGCTGAATAGCGACACCAAAGGTTGATCTTGTTTTACCTGCTCACCAAGTGCTGCATGACGCTTCACCACCACCGAGCTTACGCGCGGTGACACTATGTAGCTTTGATAACCGTTGGCTTTGATTTCGCCCGGCGCATACACAGACTCGCTTAGGCTAAGTGGTTCCAGCGTATCCAGATGAATATCAGCCATGGCCACTTGCTCACCGGAAAGACTTACGCCGCCGTGTTCTTCGTGTTCTTCGTGTTCTTCGTGTTCTTCGTGTTCTTCGTGTTCTTCGTGTTCTTCGTGTTCTTCGTGTTCTT
>MDTG01310132.1_pt1 | contig 86020 bp, 68 predicted proteins | sample 811421 | NCBI WGS metagenome assembly MDTG01 (sample SAMN05326645, study PRJNA326480) | marine metagenome | isolation source: seawater | place: Pacific Ocean: South East | collected 2011 | reverse complement strand
GTGGAGCTAAGCGGGATCGAACCGCTGACCTCCTGCATGCCATGCAGGCGCTCTCCCAGCTGAGCTATAGCCCCGTCTCAAGGACGGGGCGAATATTAAGAGCGAAGCCCAAGGGTGTCAACAGAAATTTACGCAAAACAGCAACTTATCTAAAACAAAGCCTCAAGCTGGAAGCTGTAAGCCGCAAGCTGATTGGGGTGGCGGCGAATCGCGGCGCGAGGCTCGAACCCCGCGCCGCTTTTGCTTTTGCTTTTGCTTTTGCTTTTGCTTTTGCTTTTGCTTTTGCTTTTGCTTTCAGCTTCTAGCTTCTAGCTTGCAGCTTGCAGCTGGAGGCTAGATAGCCTCCAGCTCCTTCTGCCACGCCTTGTTCTCTTTCTTCGAGGTGCCGCCCAGCAGTTCGACGGTTTGACGCAGACGGTAGCGGGTAAGGTCCGGGCCCAGATGTGCCATGGCGTCCAGTACCGAGACCGAGCTGGCCTGGCCGGTGATCGCCGGGAACAGCAGCGGCATCAGATCACGCAGCTTCAGTTCCATATAGGCTGCGACAGCCTGAATGACACCGGTGATGTTGTCCTTGTCCCAGTCGCGCAGCGCTTCAAGCTTCCAGAGCAACAACTGCAGCACCTTGCGCACGCCGTCGGCGTCCAGCTTTTTGTGCACAAACAGCTCAGGTGAGGGATCAACCTTGCCGGCCATAAAGAAGCCCAGCAGGTTCGGCAGATCACTGAAGGTTTCCACCCGGGTCTGCGCCAGCGAGATCATCGGCTTGAGGTACGCCGGATTCAGCGCCCACTGCTGCACTGCTGCGGCAAACTGGTCTTGCGACAACTCACGAATCCACTGCCCGTTCAACCACGACAGCTTGTCGATATCGAAAATAGGCCCACCCAGCGAGACACGCTGAATGTTGAAGTGCTCGACCATTTCAGCGAGGGTGAATTTCTCCCGCTCATCCGGCATCGACCAGCCCATGCGGCCGAGGTAGTTCAGCAGCGCCTCGGGCAGGTAACCCATGCGCTCGTAGAAGGTGATACTGGTCGGGTTCTTGCGTTTGGACAACTTGCTCTTGTCCGGGTTGCGCAGCAGCGGCATGTGGCACAACTGTGGCATCTCCCAGCCAAAATACTGGTACAACAGGATGTGCTTTGGCGCCGAGTTGATCCACTCCTCGCCGCGCAGGACGTGGGTAATACCCATCAGGTGATCGTCTACCACGTTGGCCAGGTGGTAGGTCGGCAGCCCATCGGCCTTCATCAGCACCTGCATGTCCACCTGTTCCCACGGGATATCGATCTCGCCGCGCAACATGTCCTGCACCTTGTAGATGCCATCGGCCGGGACCTTCATGCGCACAACGTGCGACTCACCGGCAGCAACCCGCGCACTGACTTCTTCGGTGCTCAGGCTGAGGCAGTGGCCGTCATAGCCGGGCGTCTGCTTGTTCGCCATCTGCTCGGCCCGTAGCGCATCGAGACGCTCGCTGGAGCAGAAGCAGCGGAAGGCATGGCCCTTCTCGATCAGCGCTTCACTGTGCTCGTGATAGATCGCGCTGCGCTCGCTCTGACGATAGGGGCCGTGCGGGCCGCCAACATCAGGCCCCTCATCCCACTCAAGTCCCAGCCAGCGCAGCGAATCGAGAATCTGCTTCTCGGAGGCGGCGCTGGATCGGACCTGGTCGGTATCCTCGATACGCAGAATGAACTGACCACCGTGCTGGCGGGCAAAACACTGGTTGAACAGTGCAATGTAAGCGGTGCCAACGTGAGGATCACCGGTAGGGGAAGGTGCGATGCGGGTACGAACAGTCATGAACTCTCTCGATCAGGTGACCCGGACAATCCGGGACGAACTACACAATGGGGCGAATTTTATCAGGGCTCAGCCCTCAACCTCTATATAACTAGACGATCGCAATTGCAGTCGCTCAACCACAAAGTCGATAAACGCCTTCACCTTCATGGCCTGGAAGCGACGCGATGGATAGAGCGCGTACAATTCCCCGGAGGGCAGTTCGGCCTGCTCCAGCACACGCACCAGGGTACCTTCCTCGACACAGGACTCGGCAATAAACGCCGGCACGTTGATGATACCGACCCCGGCCAGCGCCGCCTCGCGCGCGAAGGTAATGTTGTTGACTACCAGTACCGGCGAGATGGGCACGCTAATCGCCGGCTGATCGAACCGCCACTTGCGCGCACCATCGGCCAACGCGTGAATGCAGCGATGATGAGTCAGTTCGGACGCCTCGGCCGGCATGCCGCAACGCTTGATGTAGTCCGGGCTGGCGTACAACTGCCGGGGGCTGGTCATCAGTCGCCGGGCGACCAGGCTGGAGTCCTGTGGCCGCCCGAGGTGGATCACCACATCAACGCCCTCCTCGACCGGGTCGACAGCACGCGTGGTCAGCTCGACCTCAACCTGAATGGCCGGATAGCAGCGCATGAACTCACCGACGACACCTCCGAGAAACAGCTGCCCGAATTCGATGGGCGAGCTGACGCGCAACAGGCCCGTGGGCTCGCGCTGCAGTTGCATGATGGCCTGCTCGGCTTCGGAGAACTCCTGCATGATCTGGCGACAACGTTCGTAGTAGGCCTGCCCTACTTCGGTGAGCCGCAACTTGCGCGTCGTACGGTTGAGCAGGCGCACGCCCAGGCGCTCTTCAAGCTGGGCAATACGGCGGCTGACCGTTGATTTCTGCATACCCAAGGTCGTCGCAGCGCTGGTAAAACTGTGGCACTCCACAACCCGCGTGAAGATCAACGCATCATCCAAACCCATGCTTACTGTTCCCTCGCTGCAACAAAGCTTCCAGATTCTAGCGCCTCCGGCACCCTGCGGAACAGTGTTAGAGTGCAGGCAGAAAAATAATCGAGAAATTGTATGTCAGCCCGAGTTAGAGCACGCCTGTTCGTTTTCCTTCTCCTCTGCGCAATCGCCGGTCTGGTCGCCGTCGGACACTGGTGGCTGGTAGGCCGTTTCTACGAAGAAACCGACAACGCCTACGTTCAGGGCGATATCACCCTGGTATCCAGTCGCCTCTCTGCACAGGTGACAGAGGTACTGGTGGATGACAACCAGGCCGTTGTACCGGGCGACCTGCTGGTCCGGCTTGATCCCCGCGACTTCGAAATTGCCCTGGCGCAAGCGACCGCCAACCTGGCGACCCGCAGCGCCGAGAAGCAACAGGCGCAATCACGGCTACGACAGCAGGACAGCTTGATAGCGGCAGCCGAGGCCAACGTTGAAGCCTCTCAAGCCGAGCAGCGGCGCGTTGAGCTCGATATCAAGCGCATCACACCACTGCGCCAGTCTGGCTATGCCTCCGAAGAACAGCTCAGCAACTACCGGGCGCAGCTGGAAGTGGCTCGAGCGCAGGTCAGCAAGGCACGGGCAGAGCTGCAGACACAAACACTGGCCAAGGATACCCTTGCCGCCGACATCGCCCGCCTGGACGCCCAGATTCAGGCAGCCGAGGCGGCAGTCGGGCAGGCCCGCCTGGACCTTGAACGTACCGAAATTCGCGCCCCGGTCGCCGGCCGAATCGGTCAGCGTAATGTGCGCATCGGCCAGAACGTCTCTCCCGGCAGCAATTTGCTTGCAGTGGTTCCGGATACCGAACTGTGGATCAAGGCCAATTTCAAGGAAACCCAGATCAGCCGTATGCACGAAGGGCTGAGGGCCGAACTGGTATTCGACACCTTTCCCGATCAGCCAGTGACCGGCACCTTACAGAGCCTTTTCCCCGCCTCGGGCGCCCAATTCAGTCTGCTCCCGCCGGACAACGCTACCGGCAACTTCACCAAGGTGGTTCAGCGCATCCCGGTCAAGCTGGTGGTCGATGAAGACAATCCGCTGGCTGGCCTGATCCGACCCGGCATGTCGGTGCACGTGAAGGTCGATCTGCGTGACTAACGCCGGCTCCGCCCACGACATACCACCACCGGGCAGGCGCGACTGGATCGCCCTGCTCAGCGCCATTCTCGGCGCCTTCATGGCGATTCTGGACATTCAGATCATCAACTCGTCGCTGAAGGATATTCAGGGCGCGCTGTCGGCCACCATCGAGGAAGGCTCCTGGATTTCTACCTCCTATCTGGTGGCAGAGATCATCATCATCCCCCTCGCGGCCTGGTTGACTACCATTTTTTCACCACGCCGCTTTGCGGTAACCATCTCGGCCATCTTCGTCATCGCGTCGCTGCTGTGTTCGATGGCCTGGAGCCTGGAAAGCATGATCGTGTTTCGTGCGCTGCAAGGCCTTGCCGGCGGCGCGCTGATCCCGTTTGCCTTTACCCTGATTCTGATCAAGCTGCCGCCCTCCTCGCGCCCCAAGGGCATGGCACTGTTTGCCATTACCGCCACCTTTGCTCCATCAATCGGCCCCACCATCGGTGGCTGGCTGACCGAACATTTTGGCTGGGAATACATTTTCTACATCAACATCGTCCCCGGCATTCTGATGGCCGCCGGGCTGATGTACGGGCTGGACAAGTCGCAACCACGCTGGGATCTGCTGCGCCAGGGCGATTACATGGGCATTGTTACCATGGCGGTCGGCCTGGGTTGCCTGCAGGTGTTTCTGGAAGAAGGCCATCGCAAGGACTGGCTGGAGTCCAATCTGATGCTGGCACTGGCGGTCATCAGCTTTGTCAGTCTGATCAGCTTCGTCATCATTCAGCTCACCAGAGAAAACCCTCTGGTCAATCTGCGCCTGCTAAAGGATCGCAACTTTCTGTTCGGCAGCCTGGCCAATATCGGTCTGGGGGTCGGCCTGTACGGCACCGTATTCGTATTGCCGGTCTACCTGGCCCAGATTCAGCAGTACAACGCGCTGCAGATCGGTCAGGTCATCATGTGGATGGGTATCCCCCAGTTGCTGATCATTCCGCTGGTACCGATCCTCATGCGCTTTATCGATGCGCGGCTGATCTGCGCGACCGGGTTCTTTCTGTTCGCCTTTGCCAGCTTCTACAGCGGCAGCCTGAGCCTGGATTTTGCCGGCGATCAGTTTATCGCCATCCAGATCTTCCGCGCCTTCGGACAACCCATGGTCCTGGTGCCCATGTCGATCATCGCTACCGCCATGATTGCGCCTTCGCAGGCCGGCTCTGCCTCCAGTCTGTACAATATTCTGCGCAACCTTGGCGGCGCTATCGGCATCGCCGCGCTGGCGACCATTCTCGACAGCCGCGCCAAATACTATTTCGACTTCCTGCGTGAGCATATAACCCCGGGCAATCCGGCATTCGAAGAACGCATGCACCTGCTCACCGGCCAGCTGGGCAATGAGCAGAGCGCACTGCAACTGCTGAGCAACCAGGTGCATCAGCAGGCCGCCATCATGGCCTACAACGATGCCTTCCATCTGATTGCCCTGATGCTCGGCTGCTCGATGATCTTCGTATTACTGTGCAAACCATTGCCAAAAGCGCCACCACAAGGTGGCGCGGCAGAGACCGAACCCGCACACCCCTGACTGTCGTTTTTTTTGATCACCCTATAGCAATAGAGCATCCCAAGCGTTAGGATCGGCGCATATTGTCAAATATTTTCAACAAACATTTGCACAGGTGCCCCCATGGCCGAGACCCGACACACCACTTCCTACTACGCAGCCTCAGCCAACCCCGCGCCCGAGCGCCCCGCCCTGCAAGGCAGCCATGAAACCGACGTCTGCATCGTCGGTGCCGGTTTCACCGGTATCTCTGCCGCCCTGCACCTGGCGGAACAGGGCTTCAAGGTCACCGTACTGGAAGCAGTCAAGGTCGGCTTTGGCGCATCCGGTCGTAACGGTGGCCAGATCGTCAACAGCTACAGCCGCGACATCGACGTTATCGAGCGCACCCTGGGCGCTCAGCAGGCACGATTGCTAGGCGATATGGCCTTTGAAGGCGGACGCATCATTCGCGAGCGCGTAGCCCAGTACAACATCCAGTGTGACCTGAAAGACGGCGGCGTCTTTGCCGCGTTCAACAGCAAGCACATGAAGCACCTTGAGGCTCAAAAGCAGCTTTGGGAGCGCTACGGCCACACCCAGCTCGAGATGCTGGACAGCAAGCGCATCCGCGAGGTAGTCAATACCGATATCTATGTCGGCGGCATGCTCGATATGAGCGGCGGCCACATTCACCCGTTGAACCTGGTGCTGGGCGAGGCAGCCGCCTTCGAATCACTGGGCGGCGTCATTCACGAGCTGTCGCCGGTGACCCGTATCGACCAGGGCGAGCATCCCGTCGTGCATACCGCGCAGGGGCAGGTAAAAGCCCGTTATGTGATCGTCGCCGGCAACGCTTATCTGGGCGACCTGCTGCCGCAACTGGCGGCCAAGTCCATGCCTTGCGGTACCCAGGTGGTTACCACAGAGCCGCTGTCGGACGAGCTGGCCGCATCGCTGCTGCCGCAGGACTATTGTGTAGAGGATTGTGCCTATCTGCTCGACTACTACCGTCTCTCCGGCGACAAGCGCCTCATCTTTGGCGGCGGGGTTGTCTACGGTGCCCGTGACCCGAGCAACATCGAGGCGCTGATTCGTCCCAACCTGATCAAGACCTTCCCGCAGCTCAAGGACGTGAAGATCGACTATGCCTGGACCGGCAACTTCCTGCTGACCCTGTCACGCCTGCCGCAGATGGGTCGCATTGGCAACAACATCTACTACTCGCAAGGCTGCAGTGGCCACGGAGTTACCTTTACCCACGTTGCCGGGCGGGTGCTCGCAGAGGTCCTGCGCGGCCAGGCAGAGCGCTTCGACGCCTTTGCCGCGCTGCCGCATTACCCCTTCCCGGGCGGCAGACTGTTCCGCATTCCGTTCACCGCGATTGGTGCCTGGTACTACCAGATGCGCGACAAGCTGGGCATCTGATAAGTCGTGAACCAGGTCACAGCTGCAATGGCATAGTGGAACCCGCAGGCATTGCATGGGTCGATTATAGGGAGCGCGTCTTGCGCACCAGCAGAAGCCACCTATCGTGGTTAACAGCTTCCAAGCAGGGAAGCCACAACAAATCGAGGTATGTCCGATGACTTTCATGCGAACAACAAAGCGTTACCTGTCCATCATGCTCACCGCCCTGTTCATGCTGACGTCACTGGCCAGCATTCAGGCCCAGGCCGCGATGGTCGGCACTGGTGAGGCCATTGCCCAGCAGCAACTGACCGTGGACCGTGCCGAACTCAAAAGCATGCTCGATGATCAGGCCGTTCAGGACAAGCTGGCCAGCATGGGTGTAACACCCGACCAGGTTGAAAAGCGCATCGACAGCCTGACCGCCGCCGAGCTTGCCCAGTTCAACAGCCAGCTGGATGAAGCACCCGCAGGTGCCGGTGTTGTTGGCATCATCGCGCTGTTTCTGGTCATCTTCATCATCACCGACATGCTCTGCGCAACCAACGTCTACAGCTTCGTCAACTGCGTAAACTGACATCATGATCAGGGCTATTCGCCTGGCCCTGGCACTTGGGCTGACAGCACTGCTGTCAGCCTGTGCCGGGCTAACCCCTACCCCACAGCAAACCCTCCCGGACAACCTCCCGGCCAATCGGCTGCTGACCAATCTGCCGTTTCATGCCCAGGATGAGTATCAGTGCGGCCCTGCAGCGCTGTCGATGCTGCTTGGTCAGCGTAACATCGACATTGCACCGGAGCAGCTCACCGACCGTGTCTACTTGCCCGAGCGCCAGGGCAGCCTGCAAGTAGAAATGATTGCGGCCGCCCGAGAACAGGGTCTGCTGGTCTATCCGCTCGCGCCTGAACTGGGCGCCATTCTGCGCGAAATCGATGCCGGCAATGCAGTGCTGGTCATGCAGAATCTGGCCTTCGACTGGTACCCGCAATGGCACTACGCAGTGGTGGTTGGCTATGATCTCAACACCCGGGATCTAATCCTTCACTCCGGCCTGAACGCGCGCCAGCGCGAATCCTTTGCACTATTCCTGCGCACCTGGCAACGCGCGAACAGTTGGGCCGTCGTCGCAGTTCCGGCAGACAGGATACCGGCGACAGCCGAGCCTTTGCCCTACCTGAAAGCTGCAGCGGACCTCGAACAGGTTGGTCAGACCACCAGTGCCGAGGCAGCCTATCGGCAGGCCAGCGAGCGCTGGAGCGATCAGCCGGCGCCACTGCTCGGCCTCGGCAATATCGCCTGGAGCAGCGGGCGCCATAGCGAAGCGCTGGAGCACTTCAGCGAACTGGTGCGGCGTTTCCCCGACTACCAGGCAGGCTGGAACAATCTGGCAACCGGCATGGAAGAACTGGGCTGCACAGAGGCCGCAGAACAGGTTCGTGCCTGCGCCGCAAACCATTCGCAAAACGGCATACATGTTGGCGCTGACGCCGCTTGTACGATCCCGGTCTGTCGATGACCATAGAGCCTCCCCCAGGTGAGGCTCCAATCCTGATGCTGTCATCCAGCGATATTCAAACCCTGATCCGGGAAGGCGTGCCACATGCCGACGACCTCGACTTGCAGGTCATCAGCAGCGATAGCACAACGGCGGTCGCCTGCGTCCCGTTCAACACCCGGCTGATCCGCCCCGGCGGCACACTATCCGGACCAACCATGATGGCACTGGCAGACGCCGCCATGTATGCGCTGATTCTTGCCGGGCCGGGTCGCCAGGAGATGGCTGTCACCAGCAACCTGAACATCCACTTTCTGGCACGCCCCGCGCCACTTGACCTCTACGCCAGAGCAACCTGGATGAAGCGCGGCGAACGCCAGGCGGTCTGCGCAGTTGATCTGTACAGCGCGGGCGACGAACACAATCTGGTGGCGCATGCCACCGGCACCTATGCCCTGGCCCGCCAGATACCTTGAGCCTGCCGGCGGTCCTGCGCCAGTTTTTACCGCTTCTGCGCAGGCCTTTGCGCACCATGGTGACAACCCCGTCACAACGGCATCCATCGTGAGTCACAAACAGAACCCAAGCTGTTGATTTAACTGATTTATATAATTCAGGAACAGAGATTGCTGAAGTGACCCCAAGCGCGATTCAGGACGATTCGCGCCGGACCCGCAACGGATTTGCCATGCCCAGCACACCACCACAGTACCATCTTGCTACCCTGCTGCTGCTCTGCCTGCTCGGCGGCTGCAGCGGAAATCTGCGCTTTGACGATGAGCAATACCGCCCACTCGACACGCCAATAGAGCCGCGACCCATGGAGCGTGGCGCATGGAATTGACGCTGGATGTGATTCATCCGCCACGCCGCGAGGATGAGCCCGCGCGCTGCCGTACCTTCAGAGCAGCCGGCGGCATCATCGGCCGGGCCAGCCACTGTGACTGGGTGCTGGACGACCCGTCTCGCATTCTGTCCGGCCAGCATGCCGAGATCCGCTTTGACCAGCAACGCTACCAGTTGGTCGATCTGAGCAGCAACGGCATTACCCGCAAGCATGACAGCCAAAAGCTGCCGCACGGTACGCCGGTAGACATCGAGCACGGCCACATCTATCGCATGGGTGAACTTGAGGTCAGAGCCAGACTGCAAGCCGTCCCCGTGGCTCCGCAGGGCCTTATTCCGGACGACGCCTTTCTCGAACTGGGCGGCAGCGACGCCGACTGCCACACCGACGACCTGCTCGACGCGCTGTTACCCGCCAACGAGCCAAAGTCCAGTATCGTCGCGCCCGCCCCACTGGCAACCGAGGACGATCACCACCGCATAGAGTCGGAGCATGTCCGCTTGCCGCGGCGGGCAATATTGTCAGACTACAGGCCGTCTGAAGACGACCCGCTGGCCGAACAGATCTGCCAGCGCCTGGGGCTGGACCTCAACAACCGCGACAACCTCGCCGAGCAGGCGCTGCAAGCCGCATCCCTGCTAAGAGTTCTGCTGGGCGAGCTGCAACTCAGCCTGCGCGCAGCGCAGCAGCTGGACGAGACTCTGGGTCTCAGGGACCACCCCCATCCCGGCCTCCAGCACGATACGCCCCAGGCACTGCTTGAGCACCTGTTACAGCATGAGCCAGACGCCACCGGCTTGCTGCGCAGCGGCTGTCACCGACTGCGCGCCCAGATATTGGCAATGCAACAGGCCAACCGCCAATGCACCGAGCGTCTGACTCAACTACTCGCACCTCACCACCTGGTCGGATCGATGGGCCCACTGCGCAGTGACAGCGCCCGCTGGCGCGCACTGTGTGAAGTCTATGCCCGGCGGCCGGAGCAGCTGCAGCAGCTATTCAGCGATGCGTTCAATCGCACCTATCAGGATCAGGCACGCCTTCTGGGCGCGTTTCACCAACATCTCGGATAACCCCATGCCCTTTGCCCGTTTCCTTGTCAGTCTCACAGCCTGCGCGCTGCTTGGTGCCTGCAGCCAGCTGTCACCCTACTCTGATCTGACCAAACTCGATCTGACCCTGAATGCGTCGGACCAACTCAATCCGGACCTGAACGGCAGGCCCTCTCCGCTGGTACTGCAACTGGTTGAACTCAGCCACGCCACCGCTTTCGAGCAAGCCGACTACTTCGATTTGCAGCAACGTCCGGCAGCGATGCTGGCACCGGACCTGCTGGCTATGGAAGAGATGGAGCTGCGCCCGGGCGAGCAGCGCACACTGAAACTGGCCCTGCAACCGGACACCCGTCATCTCGGGCTGGTGGCCAGCTATCGCGACCTGGCCGGTGCCCGCTGGCGTCTGACCCTGGACCTGGCCCCGCGCAAGCGCAACGCCGTTCGAGTGCAGCTCGACAGCAACGGGCTGCACCCGCCAGTCAGCAATGGAGCACCCTGACATGCAGGCACTGAAGATCGTCTGGCAGGAGGGCATGCTGCTGCGCCCCCAGCACTTCCAGGGGCAGGACCGATACCACGAACAGCAATTGGCGCTGCGCATCAAAGGCCTGCTCGCAGACGCGTGGGGCTTTCACAGCCTCAAGATCGACGAAGCCTTTCTGCCAATGGGGAAACTGGTCATCAGCCAGGCCAGCGGACTGCTGCCGGATGGCACGCTGTTTCAACTGGACAGCGACCCGACACCACTTGCGCTGGATATCCCCGCTAACCAGACCGACACCGACATTTATCTGACCCTGCCACTGCAGGCCGCTGAACCCACAGGGGCTGCGCCCCCTGAACGCGACAACGCCATGGCCCGGTTCGCGACCATCACGCAGCCGTTGAACGAGAGTAACGGACACGCCGAAACAGAGAGCCCGCTGCTCTGCGCCAGACCGAATCTTCAACTGCAACTGGACGCTGACGCACAGTCGCCCGGGTTGGTCCGCCTGAGGGTCTGTACGGTCCGCGACAGCAGTGCCGACGGAGGCGTCAGGCTGGACGAGCGTTTTCCGGCAACCTTTATTCACTGTCAGCCCAGCCCCTTTCTCGGACGCTGCCTGCAGGAGGTAATCAGCCTGCTGCAACAGCGCGCCGAGGTATTGGCAGAACGAATGCTCGCCCGTGGCCAGACCGCCGGGGCAGAGATCGGGGATCTGCTGACCCTGCAGTTGATCAACCGCCATGAGGCAATCCTCCGGCACCACCAGCACAGGACCCAGACACCCGCCGCCGAGCTGTACAGCATTCTGCTGTCATTGCAGGCAGAACTGGCGACATTCTGCTCCGACAGTCGGCGGCCACCGCCGGAGCTGCAATATCAGCATATCGATCAAAGCCGGAGTTTCGACGCCCTGATGCGGGTCCTGCGGCAACGTCTGTCCAGCGTGCTGGAACAGCACAGTGTCGAGTTACCGCTGCAGCAGCGTCAATATGGTGTACAAGTCGCGCCCATCAACGACCCCGACCTCATTGACGGGGCACGCTTTGTACTCGCCGCAACGGCAGCCTGCAGCAGCGAGGAACTGCGCAGCCGTTTGCCCAACCACCTCAAGGTCGGCGCCGTCGAACATATTCGTCAGCTGGTCAACCTGCACCTGCCCGGCATCCGCCTGCAGCCACTGCCCGTCGCGCCCAGACAGCTTCCCTTCCGCCGGGACCACTGCTATTTCGCGCTGACACCCGGCAGCGATGAACGCGCACAGCTATCACGCTCCGGCGGCATTGCCTTCCACGCCGCCGGCGATCTACCCGAATTGAAACTGGCCCTGTGGGCTATCAGAGACTGACTTGCATGTACAACGGCGACTACCCTGACGACGATCGCACTGTCATCCTGTCCGGCAGCATGGCCGGGCACACCCGATACCCGCTGACCGACCACGCGACACCCTCGGCATCCGCGGCATGCATCGCACCGCGAGCAGACGATGACCTGTGCAGCACCACTGACGTGCAGCCCAACCCGCTGCTCGCCGCCGCAGCGCCACTGCTGTCCGAACTGGTCGCCCTGCGCACCGGCAGCGGCGAGCGCGAGCCAATCGACGTTCTGCGCGTCACCCTGGAAGCCGGCATACGGCAGTTTGACCAGCAGTGCAGACACCTCGAGGTTGCGCCTGCCAGCAGGCAGGCTGCCCGATACGTGCTCTGCACAGCCCTGGACGAAGCCATTCTCACTACCCGCTGGGGCAACAACAGCAACTGGTCCAGCCGCAGCCTTCTAAGCGCCTTCCACCAGGAAACCTTTGGGGGAGAGAAGTTCTTTCTGTTGCTCACCCGCCTGTCACAGGACATGGCCCGGCATATCGACATGCTCGAATTGATGCTGGCCTGCCTCTGCCTCGGTTTTGAAGGTCGCTACCGGCTGCAACTGCGCGGCCAGCAAGAACTGGAACACATTCGCAGCCGCTTGCACGCCGCGCTGCAGCAATACCGCAGCCCGCCGGATATGCACCTGGGCTCACAGATCGTCCACCCTGAACCGTGCCCCCCGGTGAGGCCGTTGCCCGGCTGGGTGACGGCGGTAGCCACCGCCAGCTGCCTGACAATCCTGTTCCTGGGGTTCAACCATTATCTGGAGCAACACCGCAACGCCGCGCTGGAGCCTTACCTGACCAGCAGCGCGAGCATCACCGCACAACCGGGAGTCAAACGATGAAGGCCCTTTATCAGCGGGTAGCCTCCTATCTGCGCAAACCTGCCGGCTGGTCTCTGCTGATACTGCTGATCCTCGCTGCCTTGATCTGGGTACTCGGCCCGAACATCGCCTTCAACGGCAATGCCATACTGGCCGGCCCCGGCAGCCGCCTGCTGGCTGGTACGATTCTGCTCTCGCCCTGGCTGGTCTGGCAGTTGCTCGATCAGCTCAAGCAAAGGCGAGCAAACGGCGAGCAAGCCGCCAGCAACGCAGCAACCCTGCAGGCCCGCGTCGCCCTGGAACAACGCTACAGATTGAGTCGCCACCTGCTGGCAGAGCACGGGGTAAGCCAACGCCAGCAACGTCGACAACCCTGGTATCTGCTGCTCGGCCCGGAGAACTCGGGCAAGAAGCGCCTGTTTGCAAGCGCAGAGTTAAGCGGATACTGCACAACTGTCACTGCCCCCCATGGGCCCCAGGGGATCAGCCCGGCAGAGTGGCACAGCCTCAGCCACTGCAGTTGGCTTCAAGTGGGTGGCAGTTGCCTGCCGTCCGCAGATCAGGAGCCACCTTCACCGGCCTGGACAGCACTGCTGGGGCTATTGCGTCAGCGTCGGGCGCCGGCGCTCAATGCCATCGCGCTGATGCTGCCAATGGACCTGCTGACCACGCAGAACACCCTTGAGCTCGACCAACTGGCACGCCGGTACAGGCTTGCACTGAGCACGTTGCGCAAGGCACTGGGACTGGATCTGCCGATTTACCTGCTGCTGAGCAAGGCCGATCTGCTGCCCGGCATCATTGAGTTATGCCAGCAACTGACACCGGAGCAGCGTCTGCAGCCACTGGGCGCGACGCTGCCGGGTGCACCGAACCCGGCACAGGCCAGCACCGGTGCCCTTGGCCCACTGCTGGCTCAGCTGAATCGTCAAATCCTCTGTCGAACCCAACAGGAGTCGGACAGCCTGCGCCGCGGCCGTCTTTACGATCTTCCCTATCAACTGGCGAAACTGGAAGGGTCGCTTCGTCAGTTCCTCAACCAGGCATTTGACAGCAACAGCTACCAGCATGGCAGTCGAGTGCATGGAATCTATCTGACGATCGCTGCCAGCGAACACGACGTTCTGGTCCCCGGCTCGCTGCCGCGCCCTTCGGTTCAAGGCGCCTTCAGCAGGCGACTGCTGGAAAACCCCCTTGCCGGGCGGCCTGATGGCGTCACGGTTGCAGACGAGCAGCGCACGCGACAACGCACCAGGCAACGGGTCACGGTCGGTCTCGCCGCAGCCTGTGTGACACTGTCTGCAACTGGCTGGGCTTGGCGCTACGGGCACGAGGCCGAGCAGCTGCAGCAACTTGCCGAGCTTGGCCGACACGTCGTCCAGGATGGTGCCGCGGTCCAGGCACACAGCCGAATCGAACCCTTGCTTCAGCAGCTCGATACCCGCTACGCAGCAACGCTGATACCCCAGCCGGCGTCGATGCCTGCCGGCCTCCAGCGCCTGAGTCTTGAGCAGTCCGAGGCGACTCTGCCGGTAGTCGAAAAGGCCTATGCAGATGCACTGCGCACCTTCCTGCTGCCACTGGTAATGCGTCAGCTGGAATACCGTCTGAGCACCGACCTTGAAGACCGCCAGCAGTTGATCGGGCACCTGCGCGCCTACCTGATGCTGGGTCTGCCGGAGCGTCTGGACAGCGCCTACCTTGAGGACTGGATGCACACGGAGTGGACGCGCCGCTACCCCAGACAACCCGCGGTCAGAGAGAGCCTGGAGGCCCATCTAAGCCGCCTTCTTGCCTCCGCTCCAATGCCCCAGACGCTTGATGAGTCTCTGGTAGCCAGCGCCAGGGAGATCATGCGGCAAGAGCCACTGCCCCGGCTTTGCTACCGATTGCTCCGGGAACGGTCCAGATCCCTCCCCGACTACCGCCTCGATGCCCGCCTTGGACGCCACCACCGGTTACTGACATCCGAACCGGTCGACATTCCCGGGTTCTACATCAATACCGGCTATGAACGCCTGATCAAAATCAGAGGTCCGGCGCTGATTCATGACTTGCTGGCCGACGACTGGGTACTGGGCCTCGCCGAACCGGTTAACAGGCAAACCGAGCAGGCGCTGATGGCAGACGTGGAGAGCATCTACTTTCAGGATTACACCTCGCATTGGAATCGCGCTCTGGCCAGCCTCCGCCTGCAACCACAGTCCGGCGCTAGCGCGGATCAGCTGGCGGCGCTCTCGTCCGGGCACTCCCCCCTGCTGGCGCTGCTGCAGGAGATCAGGCTGCATACTCGACTGATAACAGCTGACGACCCAACACCCAGCGCAGGCAAGCTGGCCATGCAACAGCACTTCAGCCACCTTCACCGCCTGCTTGATGACGATGCCATGCCCGCTCCGGAATTGGCTGGCGCATTGCAAAGCATCGGTCAATTGCAACACCAGCTCGCCCAGCTCAGCGACAGCAGCGCCCGCGGACTGCTTGCCTACAAGATGGCCAGCGCACGCATGCAGCGCCAACGCGATGCAATCGGCGCGACCCGCGACAGCGCAGCTCAGCTGCCGCCGCCGCTGCAGCTATGGGTGAAGCAGCTTGCCGACCAGAGTTGGCGAACCGTGCTGAGCGCAGCGGCCGAGTATCTGAACGGCCAGTATCGCAGCCAGGTGTATCGCCCATACCGGGACGCAATCGCCGACTACTACCCATTCAATCCGGCCAGTCAGCGGGAAGTGGAGCTAGGCGACTTCCAGCGTTTCTTCCAGCAGGAGGGCACTATTCAAGGCTTTACCGACCAGTATCTGGAGCCATTTTTGATCAGCACGGACGCAGACTACCGGCTGCGACTGCTGGACGGGCGGGCATTGCCCATATCCGCAAGGCTGCTGACACAACTGAACCGGGCCAGGACCATTCACGACAGTTTTTTTGCCAGCAATCCGCTCGAGCCGGGCATCGGGTTTCGCCTGGAACCCTACTCACTTGATGCCAGCCTCAGCCGCGCCAGCTTTTATTACGGGAGCCATCAGCTGGAATATCGCCACGGCCCCATCATTCCCAAGGCGTTCACCTGGCCGGCAAGCCTTGACGACAGCCGCATCAGCTTGACTCTGGAGGATCTGGGAGGCCGGCGAATGACCCTGCACGGCCAGCAGGGTACCTGGTCGCTGTTTCGCCTGCTTGAGCAACTGACACTCGAGCAGGAGGAACAACGCGACGCGCTTCAGCTGCGGGCCAATATCGGCGGCATGCGTGCCCGCTATCTGCTGCACAGTCAACGCTCTCCAAACCCGTTCCAGCCCGGCCTGCTGGCGGGCTTCAACCTCCCGGCCCGCCTGCAATGAACTGGTCAAGCTGCTCTCAAACCGATCCAGGCAATCAGCGTCGACACAATGAAGATGCCATTCTGGCCCTTCAGGACTACGGGCTCTGGGCGGTCGCTGACGGTATGGGCGGTCACCGCAACGGCGCACTCGCCAGCCGCCTGATAATCGACACACTGGGCGCACTTGAGCTGACTGGAAATATCGACCAGAACCAGCGTCGGGTGCGTCAGGCCCTGCAGCAGGTCAACCGCAGGCTGACGCAAGACATGACCCAGGTGCAGGGCCAGCCAGCCGGTCCAGTCGGCAGCACCGTGGTTATCCTTCTGGCAAGTGCAAACCGGGCGCTCTGCCTGTGGGCAGGTGACAGTCGCTGTTATCTCTGGCGCCAGCAAACACTTCACCAACTGACCCGCGACCATTCGCTGCTGCAGCAACTGATAGACCGGGGCGCTGTAACCAGCACCGAGGCCGCCTCACACCCTGGTGCCCACGTACTGACCCGAGCAGTCGGCGCGCATGACCATCTGAAACTGGACAGTGTGACGTTCATGATTCAACCGGGTGATACCTTGCTGCTGTGCAGTGACGGCCTGCATCGGGAGCTGAGCCCCGCGCAACTGTCCTCGGCCCTTGAACACCAAGACAGCAGCGGCGCGGCGCAGCTGGTGAGCCTGGCATTGCGGGGGCCGGCCCGCGACAACCTGAGCGCAGTCGTTGTCAGAATCGGTGCAGGAGCAAGCTGATGCCCTCCAGGACGCCTCCGGTTGCACCAGCCGCCATACCCGAACTGCTGGGCAACCGATACCGTATTGAGCGCCTGCTTGGGGTGGGAGGCATGGGTGCGGTCTATCAGGTGCGTGACCTGCTGCGCGAGCAATTCAACGACCCCCGACCCAGTGTGGCACTGAAGGCCCTGAACGATCAATTTGCCGCCCATGCCGATGCCAACGCTCTGCTTTACGCGGAATATGCCCTCACCTGCCGCCTGCACCATCCGAATGTGATCCGCCCCTACAGCTACCACATCGACCCGGCGAGCGGTCGGGCATTCATGACGCTTGAGTTGCTTGAGGGCCCTGCGCTGGATCAGATCATCGCCGACCATCCCGACGGGATGGCCTGGCCGGCGCTGCAACCCCTCGCAGTCGGCCTGCTGTCTGCCCTTGCCCATGCACACGACGCCGGCGTGCTGCACGGTGATCTGAAGCCGGGCAATATCATCCTGAGCACCGCCGGCCTGCGTCTGTTTGATTTCGGGCTGGGACGAGGCTGTCGGGGTCCCCTGCAGCGATTACCCCGGCTCAGCCGACGTCTGGCCGCCTGGACACCACGTTACGCTGCGCTGGAGCTGCTCGATGGCGAAGAGTTGACCGCGGCCGCTGATCTGTATGCGGTCGCCTGTGTCCTGTATGAGCTGGCCAGCGGGCACCACCCCTTCAGCCGCCTGACGGCGCGCCAGGCAATGCGCATGCAGCAAGAAACCGGTTTACAGAAACCACATGGCATACCAAAACCGGTATGGCGTGAACTGCGCACGGCACTGGCCTTTGATCCGGCAGCGCGGATCAGCAGCGTGGCTGCGCTGTTGGAAGCATTCAGAAAGGGAGGCAAAACAGGGTGGCCACCGGCGGTCCGGCGGCGATGGCAGCCGGCGGCGGGACCGCCGGCTGCATCAGATCAGAGCGACAGGTCGCGGTTGGACGCTGCGATGAAGGCCTTTTTCAGGTCCTCGTAGGTATGCACCGCCGGGAACTGGGGAAACTCGCGAATCACGTTTTCCGGCGCGTGGAACAGGATGCCGGCATGCGCTTCCGAAAGCATGGTGGTGTCGTTGTACGAATCGCCTGCGGCAATGATGCGGTAGTACAGGCTCTTGAGCGCAATCACCGACTGACGCTTGGGATCCTTCTGACGCAACTGGTAGTCAACGACCCGGTCGGTTTCGTCGGTAATCAGGCGGTGACACAGTAGCGTCGGGAAACCGAGCTGGCGCATCAACGGCTGGGAAAACTCGTAGAAGGTGTCCGACAGAATAACCACCTGGAAACGCTCGCGCAGCCAGTCGACAAACTCGACGGCGCCATCAAGCGGTTTGAGGGTCGCAATGACTTCCTGAATATCCGACAGTTTGAGGCCGTGCTTGTCGAGAATGGACAGGCGCTGCTTCATCAGCACGTCATAGTCGGGAATGTCACGGGTGGTTGCCTTGAGCTCCTCAATGCCGGTTTTCTCGGCAAAGGCAATCCAGATTTCAGGGACCAGCACCCCTTCCAGGTCAAGGCAAGCGATTTCCACACGACACTCCTGAGATTCACATTTGAGACTGGCGCACAATCTACCGGCAAGCGGGTCTCGGCGCAATCACAAGGCGGCTGGAGCCTGCCGTTCTAAGTCGAAAATCGCATAAAAGTATAACCAAATAAAAGAGGATGGACTAAGGCGGCCTTTGCTAGACTGCCGATCACAGAACGGTGGCACACCGATCCACCGCCGGATTGAGAGCCTGATTTCCATGAGTACCTTCGACATCGATCAACTGGCTGTCGACTACGCCAGCAAATCCCCTCAACAGATTCTGGAGCTGGCATTCGCCAACTTCGACAACCTCTGGCTGTCGTTCAGCGGCGCCGACGACATCGTCGTGCTGGACATGGCCTGGAAACTCAACCCGAACGTCAAGGTATTTACCCTCGACACCGGCCGCCTGCACGCCGAGACCTATCGGTTTCTGGAGCAGGTGCGCAAGCATTACGGGATCCAGCTTGAGGTGTTGTCGCCCGACCACCAGCAGCTTGAAGCCTATGTGCGCGAAAAAGGCCTGTTCGACTTCTACGAGAGCGGTCATGGCGAATGCTGTGGCGTGCGCAAGATTGCGCCGCTGCGCCGCAAACTGGCCAGCGTCGATGCCTGGATCACCGGGCAGCGCAAGGATCAGAGCCCGACCCGGGCAGATGTTCCGGTGGTGCAGCTGGACGGCGGGTTCTCGACCCCGACGCACTCACTGGTCAAATTCAATCCGCTGGCCAATTACACCAGCGAGGACGTCTGGAACTACATCCGCATGCTGGAGATTCCCTACAACCCGCTGCACGAGCGTGGTTTTATCAGCATCGGCTGCGAGCCCTGCACCCGCCCTGTATTGCCGAACCAGCACGAGCGTGAAGGTCGCTGGTGGTGGGAAGAGGCAACGAAAAAGGAATGCGGCCTGCACGGCAGCAACCTGATCGCCAAGTCCTGAAACTGAAAAAGCCGGCGCACCTCCGTGCGCCGGCCTTCTTCTCTCCCCCAGCAGCCGCTAGACGTCAGTGAACCGGCAGCTCCACCCCATCAAATAATGCTTCCAGCTCGAGCTTGCTGCTGCACTGCAGCGCCCGATCAATCATCTCGCGGGTCAGATGCGGCGCGAACGCCTCAATAAATTCATACATGTAGCCACGCAGGAAGGTGCCTCGACGAAAGCCGATCTTGGTGACGCTGGACTCGAACAGGCGACTGGCATCGATCACCTCCAGGTCTGGATCCATTTCGGGGTCGACAGCCATGTGAGCGACAATACCGACGCCCAGGCCGAGCCGCACATAGGTCTTGATCACATCCGCATCGGCGGCGGTGAACACGACCTTCGGTGACAGGCCACGGTTACTGAACGCGTCATCCAGCTTCGAGCGCCCGGTAAACCCGAAGACATAAGTAACCAGCGGCCATTCGGCCAATGCTTCCAGGGTCAGCTCTGCGCCACTGGCCAGCGGGTGCCCCTTGGGCACGATAACGCAGCGGTTCCAGCGATAGCACGGCATCATCACCAGATCGGAAAACAGCTCCAGTGCTTCGGTGGCGATGGCAAAGTCGGCCGTTCCATCGACCGTCATCTCGCAAATTTGCATCGGTGTGCCCTGATGCATGTGCAGCGACACATCCGGGTAGTTCTTGATGAATTTCTGAATGATTGGCGGCAACGCATAACGTGCCTGGGTGTGGGTGGTTGCCAGTGTCAGCGTGCCCTTGCGCTCGTTGCTGAACTCCTGGGCAATCTGCTTGATGCTGTCGACCTTGCGCAGAATCTCGCCGGCAGTGGCAATGATGCGCTCTCCGGCCGGTGTGATGCGGGTCAGGTGCTTGCCACTGCGGGAAAAGACCTCGACACCCAGCTCATCCTCCAGCAGCCTGATCTGCTTGCTGATGCCCGGTTGCGAGGTATACAGACTCTGGGCAGTCGCCGATACGTTCAGCTCATGATGGGCTACTTCCCAGATGTAACGCAGTTGCTGCAATTTCATGATTGTCTTCCCCTTGCGAGCCGCAGCACCACGCCTTCCAAGGCAGGGATCAAAGGCACGCTTATAACCAGATAGGCCGTTATGCCTGCTAGCTTAGTCCATAAACTCCTGCTCGCATACGGCATCTCGCGGGACTGGCCGACCGACGGCCGATTGAGTGGCTCAGGTCACACTGAATGCGGGGATTTGAGATTGCTGATGCCGTGCGGCACGTGCCCGGTGGGGACCACATCGACAGCGCGTCGAAAATGTCCCTCCTGGTCATCAAAGAACAGGTCGGCGCCGAACGCCTGAAGAAAGCTGGACTTGTCCAAGCCGCCGAGGAACAAGGATTCGTCCAGCCGGATGTTCCATTCGCGCAGGGTACGAATCACCCGCTCATGGGCAGGCGCACTGCGCGCGGTGAACAATGCCGTCCGGATCGGGCACTGTTCGCCAGCAAACTCGGTCTGGATCCGGTTGAGCGCGGCAAGAAACGGCTTGAACGGTCCACCGCCAAGCGGCTCGCGCGCCGCCGCCTGCTCGCTGGCCTGAAAGGCAGCCAATCCCTCTTTCTGAAACACCTGCTCGGATTCATCGGAGAACAGCACTGCATCCCCATCAAAGGCAATGCGCAGCTCATCACGTTGCTCACGGGCCCGCTTGGCGGGAAAGATGGTGGCGGCGGCAAATCCCGCCTCCAGCGTTGCGCGCACATCCTCGGCATGGGTCGACAGAAACAGCTGGCAGCCGAAGGCGGGAATATAGGTGAAGGGGCTGCGCCCGCCGGCGAAGGCCGCGCGGGTGATGCCAAGCCCGTAATGCTGAATCGAATTGAACACCCGCAGTCCGGTATCGGCACTGTTGCGCGATATCAGTACGACCTCGACCCGGCTGTCGCCCTCAAGCAAGTTATTGATACGCAACAACTTCTGCACCAGCGGAAAGGCCTCTCCCGGTTCCAGCGGAATGTCTTCCCGGGCAATCTGGTACTGCCGATAGGCCTCCAGCCCTTCCTGCTCAAAAACCTGATGACTTTCGTCCAGGTCAAACAGCGCTCTGGAGGAGATGGCGATGACCAGTTTGTCTCCGAGCAGGGTGGGCATGGGGCGTCCTTATTGGTTACTGAGATAGCGGGCCTGGAGGAATTTCAGCTGATCCAACATTGCCTCTATTTTCGGCAGGCTGCAACCAGCTTCCTTGCCCAGGCGCAGCAACTCACCGTACAACGCGTCCAGCTCCATGGGGCGCTTGTGCAGCCAGTCGTGGTACATGCTCGGATAATAATCGGGCATGATCTCGGTGCCCTTGAACATGTAGCCGATCACGCCGTCGGGAATGTCGATGCCACGGGCCCGAGCCGCCGCAATGACCTCTTCCATCATCTCGGTGATCAACTTGCGACTGGCGGGGTTGCCCACCAGCTCCTGGGTGCCGGCATTGAGTACCACAGAGATACCGTTGAACGGCGCATTCCAGACCAGCTTCTGCCAGCGCGCCTCGTCAACACCGGGCAACAGCCGCGTCGGAATATTGCCGGATTCAAGCAGCGCTGCGCCCTCCTTCAACAGTGCCTGCTGCTCTTCCTTGGATACGGCGGGGCCGGAGTGGTAACCCAGGTCGATCATGCCATTGGACTGGTGCTTGACCAGACCTGGGCCTTCACGGAACAGGCAGACGTAGCACAGACCGCCGATCAGGTGCATGCTGTCCGGCAGCAACGGTCGCAGATGATCTTCGTTGTTCAGGCCGTTTTGCAGCAGAACCACCTTGGCATCCGGCTTGCCGGCGGCTGCAATGATGTCACCCAGGTTGTCTGCTGTGGACTTGGCACCCACCAGCAGCCAATCGCACTTCGGCATATCCGCTGCATCCTGGTAGGCCTGTACCGGGTGAATATGCAATTCGGGATTGACCAGGCTGCTGATGGTGATGCCCTTCTCCTTGACCGCCTGGTATTCGCTGCGCAGCAGAAAGTGCACGTCGTTTCCGCCATTGACCAGCATGGCGCCATAGAAACCGCCGATTGCACCGGTGCCAATAATCCCGATCTTCAGATCACTCTGACTCATACAACCCTCATCTGGATGATGTATTTATTGGTATGCAGGCATGTTAATCCGCTCGCGCCAGGCGAGACAGTCAATAACACGACAAACCTGCGGCCAAATGCCCCATCATTCACATCGCGGTTGAGCACGGGCAAGCGGCCGGGCTTTGACCCGCCGATTTCCGCCGGCCACTCAGCGTGCAGCACGAAAGGTCAATTTATATTGTTTTTCAGGGCAATAGAGCCTGGGCGGGGTAGCCTAAGCCGGCAAGCTTGATTAAGCTGTGTAGCACTCAAAAAGCGCCGCATTGCCGTGGCGAGCACCACATTCCGGGATGACTGATGGCCGATTTACCTATTGATGACCTGAACATAACCTCCAATGAGATTCTGATTACGCCTGAACAGCTCAAGGCTCAGATTCCGCTTAGCGAAGCCGCACAGGCGACCGTGGTGCAAAGCCGCCAGGTCATTCGCGACATTCTCGACGGCAAGGACCATCGCCTGTTTATTGTCATCGGCCCCTGCTCCATCCACGACGTCAACGCTGCCAAGGACTACGCCGCACGCCTCAAGGAGCTGGCGGCGGAAGTAGGCGACACCCTGTATCTGGTCATGCGCGTCTACTTCGAAAAGCCGCGCACAACCGTGGGCTGGAAGGGATTGATCAACGACCCCTACCTGGATGACTCCTTCAAGATTCAGGACGGCCTGAAGATTGGTCGCCAGTTGCTGCGCGACCTGACCGAAATGGGGCTGCCAACGGCAACCGAAGCGCTTGATCCGATTTCGCCGCAATACCTGCAGGATCTCATCTCCTGGTCTGCCATCGGGGCCCGCACCACCGAATCACAGACCCACCGGGAAATGTCCTCCGGTCTGTCCTCGGCCGTAGGTTTCAAGAACGGTACCGACGGCGGACTGGCAGTGGCGATCAACGCGCTGCAATCGGTATCCAGCCCGCACCGTTTCCTCGGCATCAATCAGCAGGGCCAGGTCTCGATCGTGACCACCAAGGGCAACCCCTATGGTCACGTCGTCTTGCGCGGCGGTAACGGTAAGCCGAACTACGACTCGGTCAGCGTAGCGCTGTGCGAGAAGGATCTGGAAAAGGCCGGTATCAGCAAGAACATCATGGTCGACTGCAGCCACGCCAACTCCAACAAGGATCCGGGCTTGCAGCCGCTGGTGATGGATAACGTGGCCAACCAGATCCTGGAAGGCAATGACTCCATCATCGGCCTGATGGTTGAGAGCAATATTGGCTGGGGTAATCAGTCGATTCCGAAGGACCTGTCCCAACTGCAATACGGCGTGTCCGTGACCGATGCCTGCATTGACTGGGCCACCACGGTGCAAAGCGTGCGTTCCATGCGCGACAAGCTCAAGGATGTACTGCCGCGCCGCGCGCGCCTGAAGCAGGACTGAGGTCCTCAGCCATAAAAAAACCGGCCAATGGCCGGTTTTTTTATGGCGATATGACTGAGCACCTAACTGACCGCTGCCGCATTGCGATCCATATAGCGTTCAACGTATGAGCAGGACGGGATCACCGTATAACCATGCTCCTGCGCGTATGTCAGCGCATGGGCAGTCAGGCGGGCAGCCACCCCCTTGCCACGAAGACTGTCTGGAACGAAGGTCCTATAGATATCCAGCGTGTTCTTGCCCAAGTCCATATAGGCCAGATATGCCCGCATACCGTCCAATGTAATATAGAACTGCTTGCCGTCCTGATCGTGCTGGATGGTCGCATTCATATTCATTGTCTGTCTCCCAGGCAGAAAGCGTCGAGCGAAGAGTTATCCACTATAGACCGAGATCGGGCGGAATGTTTCCCCGCCCGTCTCAAAAAGTGAACTACCCCGCCGAAACCATCCCCATTCCCAGCGACATCAGCAGGGCAATGGATGCCAGACAGGCAATGACCGGCACAGCCACCGTCACCACAAAGATGTCGCGATAGGCTTCCTTGTGGGTAATACCCATGATCATGAAGGTCGCAATCACCGCGCCACAGTGCGGCAGCGAATCCAGCCCGCCAGCGGCGATGGCAGCGATACGGTGCAGGATCTCGGGGTCAACACCCATCTCGATGTAATGCGGCCCGAGCGACTGCATAAAGATCTGCAGGCCACCGGACGACGAGCCGACAATCGCCGAGACCACACTGACCGAGGCAAACACCGACAGCAAAGGCGGTAAATCGACATTCAGGATCCAGTTAGCAAACTGGGCGAACCCGGCAGTCTGGGTCACCACACCGCCAAAACCGATCACCGCCGCGGTATTGAGCAACGGCATGATGGAATCATCAGCGCCCTGACCGAATGCCTGCGCCGCCTTGCGACGCAAGCCCGGAAACAGCAGTACGCAGGTCAGCGAACCAAGAATGAGCGAGATACTGGGCCAGATGATCGGCTGCGCTGCACTGAACAACAGAACGCGAGCGACGATACTGTCGCTTTCAGACCAGTCAGCCAGACCCAGAATAGCGCGTGGCAGCATGATCGAGCCCAGCACCACTACCATGGGAATCAACGCCATCCACCATACCGGTGCATCATTCGGATCACCGATAAGCTGCTCCATGCGACGGTCCTGGGCATTTTCGACAAACCCTTCGCCGCGGGCCTGGGCGCGTTTCCACTGGCTTTCCACATACCACATGCCAAGACCAGCCATAATCAGCGCAGCAAAGATGCCGATCCAGCCTCCGGCAAACAGGTCGGTACCCAGCGCACTGGCAGAAATCACGTTATGAATGGACGGCGTTCCCGGCAGCGCGGTCATGGTGAAGGTGCCCGCGCCAACCGAGGTCGCAGCCGCCCAAAGCCGCTTGGGCAGGTTGGCTTCACGCATCAGCGTGATACCCAGCGGATACATGGTGAACACCACCACAAACACCACAACACCGCCGTAGGTCAGCAAGGCGCAGACGATCATGCCAACCAGCAGCGTATGACGCACACCCAGCGCGCGAGTGATCGATAACGCGATACTCTTGGCCGCCTGACTGGTCGCCATCACCTTGCCGAAAATAGCGCCACAGAGGAACAGCAAAAAGAACTTCCCGGCAAAGGTAAACGCACCCAGCGGGCCAAACGGGAAGAACTCCAGAAAGGTTTGCGAGATCAGCATATTGTTGGTCAGCGCGACCACCAATGCGCAGACCAGAGACGCAATAAAGATATTGATCCCTCGCAAGGCCAGATAAATAAGTAACGTCACGCCGGCGAGAAGACCGAGATTTCCGAGCATTGTTTTTATCCTTGTAGTTGACTGCGCTGGCTACATTACCCCAGCGCAGATTCACTACAAAGCCTTTAGCGCCGGAATCAGAGCGCTTTATTGTTGTGTATTGGTAACAGAATTATCGGTTGCCTACTTCCAACCCACGATGCAACTGCTACTATTACTGGCGCTATCAGGAACGTACAGCCGAAGACCGATGGAACTTCGAGCCACTTGTTCGGTCTTGGGCTGTGCGTTCTTGAAGCAAGACTTTTTACACAAGGGGAAAGTTATGAAAACTGCACTGAAAGTATCCGCCGTAGCTCTGGCCGCTCTGCTGGCCGCCGGCTGCAGCAACAGCATGGAAAAGGAACTGAGCGCTCGCGTTGCCGCTAACGAAAACGCTACTGCCAGTGCCCAAGCCCGTGCTGACGAAGCTTACCGCAAGGCCGAAGAAGCTCTGGCTGCCGCTCAGCGCGCACAGCAGACTGCTGACGAAGCCAACGAGCGCGCCCTGCGCATGCTCGAGAAAGCCAGCCAGAAGTAAGGCCAGCTTTGCCGATCCGGATCACATGGTCCGGATCGGTTGTCCAATTACGCCCGGAATACCGCTCTCGGCATAAACCAGATCGCGAATCGCCGTCCAGTCCAGCCGAAACCCCCGCACCTTCTCCTGCTGCTCTTCCAGCAACGCCTGAATCGCCGCCTGCTTGTCCAGTGTTGAAGGCATGCCATGTTCATCCAGGGCGGTATGTACCTCCAGGTACAGCAAGCCATCCTTGACGCCCAGCTTATAAGGCTGGTTGACAATGGTTACCGGCGTGCCGACCGGTACCTGCGGAAACAGCTCGGTGATATCCTCGTTACGCATCCGGAAACAGCCATGACTGACCCGCGTTCCGATACCGAACTTCTTGTTGGTGCCATGGATCACATAACCACTGAGCGCCAGATTCATCTTGAACGGGCCCATCGGGTTATTCGGCCCCGGCGGCACTACTGACGGCAACGGGTCACCATTGGCAGCGTGCTCCTCCAGGATGGATTTGGGTGGATACCAGGAGGGGTTGGCTTCCTTGCGCAGAATGCGCGTTTCACCAATCGGCGAGGACCAGCCTTCGCGGCCGATACCAACCGGGTAGCTGGAAACCAGTTCACCGCCCTTGTGGAAGTAATACATGCGAAATTCGGGGAGATTGATGACCACACCTTCGCGCTGCCCGACCGGAAGGATGTGCTGGCCCGGGAGGATGATTTCGACTCCCTCGCCGGGCAACCAGGGGTCGATACCCGGGTTCGCCGCGGTCATCTCCAGATATCCGAAACCCCGCGCACTGCCAAGGTCGGCAAAGGTATCCTCATAGAGCGCCTGATAGCGGGTGACCTCGCCAATCAGATCCTGATCCGCCGACAACAACGGGTAGTCGTTTGCCTGGGCCGCACCAAGACCCAGCCCGGTAAACAGCAGCGCCGCGGTGATTCTGCCCAGTCGAGAACACACGCTCAACATTCCTTCAGCTCCCACTTAGCATCATATTCAAGTCAAACTGCTGCATTTGTCCGCTATCGCCATTATTGCGCGCAGCGACAGGACGACGCCCTGCCACCCTCGCCTGCTCGGCCAGATCAACACAGGTCGGACACAGGTTACGCAGATCCGCACGCGTCAACTCACGGTAGATCGGCGACGACGGCAACAGGTCTCCACACAGGGTGCGCTCGCGCGGTACGTCGAGCCGCAGATTGATATCAACCAGGTGAACATGCCAGGGATCTTCCACAAACAAATCCCGCTGCTCATCCTGCTCCACCAGACACCAGCGTCTGGCCATCCAGGACACACTCAATTCAGGGCTCCACCTTAATCGTTTATCGCAGCAGGCTGCTGCGTCAGAACCCATTCACGTATTACCGGCCAGGCATTATCGAGAATACCCGGCTGCCCCTGCGCGTTCGGATGAATGCCATCGGCCTGCATCAGTTCACCGCGATCAGCCACGCCTTCGAGCAGGAACGGCACCAGTGGCACCTGCTGTCGATCGGCAATCTGCCGGTACACCTGCTCAAAGGCTTGCGTATAGCGAACACCATAATTGGGCGGGATTCGCATACCCAGCAGTATGACGTCAGCGCCGGCCGCACGCGACTGTTCAACCATGGCAGTAAGATTCTGTTGCATATTATCCGGCGGCAGGCCGCGAAGGCCATCATTACCACCCAGCTCGAGGATGACCAGGTCCGGCGCATGCTGCCCCAACAGCGCTGGCAAGCGGGCCAGACCACCGGCGGTGGTATCTCCGCTGACAGAGGCATTGTGGACCGGCAAAGGGTAATTTTCCGTCTCCAGCCGCCGCTCCAGCAGGGCAACCCAGCCCTCACCAATTTCCAGACCGAAAGCGGCGCTGATACTATCACCGACAATCAGGATCCCCTGAGCTGCCGCAGGAAAGGAGAGCAGATACAGCAGTACCGCTCCCAACCAGTTTCTCAAGCCATTCATCAGGTCCGTACACCATGTCCGATGCCGTTGTAATCGCTCGCCACCTTAGCAAAGTCGTGACCAGCTCGGAAGCGCCGCTGCAGATCCTCGACGACGTCTCACTCAGTATCGAACGCAGTAGCAGCCTGGCCATTGTCGGCGCTTCGGGATCGGGCAAGTCAACCCTGCTCAGTCTGCTGGCCGGTCTGGACCTGCCAAGCAGTGGTCAGGTCATACTCGCCGGCGAAGACCTCACGGCACTCAACGAAGACCAGCGCGCGACGCTGCGCGGCCGTGAGGTAGGCTTCGTCTTTCAATCCTTTCAGCTGCTGGACAGCCTCACCGCGCTGGAAAATGTCATGCTGCCACTGGAGCTGGCCGGGCGATCCGACGCACGGGAGCGCGCCGGCGAGCTGCTGCAGCGGGTCGGACTCGAAGCCCGGCGCCAGCACTACCCCCAGCAACTCTCGGGGGGCGAACAGCAACGGGTAGCCATCGCCCGCGCCTTTGCCAGCGAACCCAGCATCCTGTTTGCCGACGAGCCAACCGGCAACCTAGATGCAGCCACCGGCGAGCGCATCAGCGACCTGCTGTTTGCACTCAATCGCGAGCGCGGCACCACCCTGGTGCTAGTAACGCATGACGCGCAGCTGGCCGACCGCTGCCAGCACGCAGTACGCATGCAGGCGGGCCGCCTGCTTGGAGACGATGCATGAACCGACCGCCGCTGGCCCGACTGGCCTGGCGCCTGTTGCGCAGGGAATGGCGGGCGGGCGAACTGACCGTGCTGCTGGGTGCCCTGCTTATCGCGGTGACCATCAGCACCGCCATCAGTCTGTTTACCCAACGGCTTGAGCGCAGCATGACCGATCGCGCCGCAGAGTTTCTGGGCGCCGATCTGGTTGTCTCCTCGCGTAGCCCCTTGCCGGACAGTTACGCAGAGCAGGCGGCAGTCAATGACCTGATGCTCAGTCGTCAGCTCGAGTTTTCCAGCGTCATGGCCAGCGACTCGGCAATGCAGCTATCCAGTGTCAAGGCGGTTGACGCGGCGTATCCCTTGCGCGGCGAGTTACGTATCAGCCGTTCCGCTTTTGCCGAGGAAACAGCAACCCGCTCCGTACCGGCTGCCGGCGAAATCTGGGTGGAACCACGCTTGCTGAACCAGCTGGGAGTTCAGGTCGGCGACAGCCTGGAGGTTGGCTATGCGACGCTGCGAATTAGCGCTGTACTGACCCATGAACCTGACCGTGCAAGCGACTTCTACAGTCTCACCCCGCGGGTGCTGATGAACCTCGATGACCTTGACGCGACCGGCGTGGTCCAGCCCGGCAGCCGGGTAACCTATCGCTTGCTGTTGAGCGGCGAACGCCAGGCACTGGAGCGTTACCGTAACTGGATAGACCCGCTGCTGGCGGTAAACCAGCGACTCAGCGGCGTGGAAGACGGAAACCGCCAGGTTGGCAATGCGCTAACGCGGGCCAATCAGTTCCTAGGCCTTGCCAGCATTGCGGCCATTATTTTGGCTGGGGTTGCCGTGGCACTGTCATCCGGGCGTTTTGCGCTTCGTCATTTCGACAGTAGCGCCCTGCTGCGCTGTATGGGACTGCAACGCCGGCAGGTGCTCACCCTGTTCACCCTGCAACTACTGTATATCGGGATCATTGCCACCGTGGCCGGCCTCGCCCTGGGGCTTGTCGTGCAGTGGGGCCTGATGCAACTGCTCGCCGATCTGCTGCCCCCACAGTTGCCGGAGCCGGGCGTCTTGCCGCTGCTGGTTGGCGCGGCTACCGGCTTCAGCGCACTGCTCGGATTCGCCCTGCCGCCGCTGCTGCGACTTGGCAACGTCGCACCTTTGCGGGTGCTGCGCCGCGACCTCGAGCCGATGCCTGTCAGCAGCTGGCTGATCTATGGGCTCGCCCTCGCCGTCCTCAGCCTGCTGATGTGGCAGTTCACCGGCGATCTGACCATCACCCTGGCCATGCTGTTCGGCGGAGCACTCGCTGCATTGCTGCTTGGGCTGCTCGCCTGGCTGCTGCTGCGCGCGGTCGCCGGCAAGCTGCGCGAGGCCAGCCTGGCCTGGCGGTTGGGCAGCGGTGAACTGCTCAAGCGCCCAACGGCCGCCGCCACGCAGATGCTGTCATTCGGTCTGATTTTCATGTGCATGCTGGTTGTCCTGATCCTGCGGACCGAGCTGCTCAGCACCTGGCAGAATCAATTACCGGATGACGCTCCCAACCACTTCGTGCTGAACGTGCTGCCAGCTGAACAACAGGCGTTCAGCCAGGCACTGGAGAATATCGGTGCACTCAGCGCCCCGCTCTACCCGGTCACGCCAGGACGTCTGGTCAGCATCAACGGCGAGCCCGTGCGCACCGAGGTAAGCAAGGAAGATGGCAATCGCGATCGCGGAACCCGGGCCATCAACCGTGACCTCAGCCTGACCTGGGCAGCCGAGCTGCCAGCAGACAATCAACTGCGCGAAGGCCAGTGGTGGCCTGCAGCCGCCGCCCCTACTGCAGCAGCCATGGCCCGTGTGTCCATCGAGGCCGAGCTGGCCGACAGCCTTGGTGTCACCCTTGGCGACCGGCTGGGATTCGTCATTGAAGGCAGGACTCTGGACGCCGAGGTCAGCAGCGTCCGCAGCGTCGAATGGGACAACTTCACGCCCAACTTCTACATGATCTTTGCCCCGGGGGACCTTGACGGCTTCCCCGCGACCCTGCTGACCAGTTTCTATTTGCCGGCCGAGCAACGCGGTGCCCTGCGGGAGCTGAACCGTCAGTTCCCGGCAATGACGCTGCTGGAAGTCGGCCCCTTGCTGGCCCAGATTCGCGACATTCTCAGGCAGGTCACGCTGGCAGTGGAATATGTCCTGCTGTTTGTTCTGCTCGCCGGGATGACAGTGCTGTTTGCCGCCCTGCAGGCTACCCTTGACGAACGGCTGTATCAGGGCGCATTGCTGCGCACACTGGGGGCCGGGCGAGCGCTGCTGCGCCGCGCAAGCTGGATGGAGTTTTTGCTTCTGGGGCTGATGTCCGGCCTGATGGCAGTGGTGGCCGCGGAGCTGGCCACCTGGGCGCTGTATCGATTTGCGCTGAATCTGGATTGGGCACCGCATTTGCTGTTTTGGCTGCTGACACCCTCGGCAGCGGCCTTGCTGATCGGTTGCGCGGGCGTCTGGGGGACCAGGGCGGTGCTCCAGCAAAGCCCCATGCGCCTGATCAACCGCGGCGCCTGAGCAGCCCCGAATGCAGCCGTCGATCAACACCGGAATATCCGGTTCGGCAGCTGCTCGGGGTTCTTGACGCATGGCCGCCGCACTTGATCGACGTCAACCTCACCTCGCAGCAAAGCGTCTAGAATGGATTTCAGCGGCCTGGCAACAGCAGCCAGCCGCCCCCAGCACAAGGAACCGTCATGCCAAAACCTCCTCGCCATCTCGTTCGGGCCCTGATCGCCGCAGCCGTGCTCGCCGGCATTGCTCTGGTTACCTGGCTGGAGCTGCAGCCTGACGGCTACGGTGATGGCTTTGCCAGCGGTAACGGCCGGATTGAGGCGACCGAGATCAACATCGCGACCAAGCTCGGTGGACGTATTGCCCGGATCCTGGTCGACGAAGGTGATTTCGTCGAACCCGGACAGCTGCTGGCCGAAATGGATACCAGCGTACTGCAGGCGCAACTGCTGCAGGCCGAGGCACAGGCTCGGCAGGCCGAGAACGCTATCCAGACAGCCCGCGCCCAGGTTGGCCTACGCGAAAGCGAGCGCTCTGCCGCAGAGGCGTTGTTGCTGCAGCGCCAGGCTGAACACAATGCAGCGCGCAAGCGCCATGAGCGCATCAGTGTACTGGTCCAGCGCAGCGCCGCCTCGCGCCAGCAGCTGGACGATGCCCTGGCGGCCATGCAGAGCGCCGAGGCAGCCGTTGCATCGGCGCGGGCCCAGATCCACGCAACCGAGGCCGGCATTGCCGCGGCGCGCTCGCAGGTAATCGAAGCCGAATCAGCGCTGGATGCTACACGCGCAGCGGTAGAGCGCATCGCTGCAGATATCAACGACAGCAAGCTGACCGCCGATCGCAAGGCAAGGGTGCAGTTTCGTACCGTTCAGCCCGGTGAGGTACTTGGCGCAGGTGGCCGGGTTTTGAATCTGGTGGATCTGACCGATGTCTACATGACCTTCTTTCTGCCCGAACGGCTGGCGGGTCGCGTCGCGATGGGCTCCGATGCGCGGATCATTATCGATGCTGCGCCGCAGTATGTGATTCCGGCCACGGTCAGCTACGTCTCCAGCGTGGCCCAGTTCACCCCCAAATCGGTGGAAACGGAGCAGGAGCGGGAAAAAATGATGTTCCGCATTCGCGCACGTATCGACCCGGCGCTGCTGGAGCAGCATATCGAACAGGTCAAGACCGGCCTGCCCGGCGTCGCCTGGCTGAAACTGGATGCCAGTGCCGAGTGGCCCGACGCACTCAGCGTTAACGTCGGCAACTGAACATGAGCCAGCCGCAGCCGGTCGCCCAACTGCGCGATATCAGCCTGCATTACAAGCACGTCGCTGCCCTGGACAAGGTCACCCTTGACCTGCCGCCGGGCTGTATGGTCGGTCTGATTGGCCCGGATGGCGTTGGCAAATCCAGCCTGCTGGCACTGGTCGCCGGCGCGCGTCGCCTGCAACGGGGCGAGTTGCAGGTCCTGGGTGGGGACATGCGCAGCGCCAGCCACCGCAGTCACGTGTGCCCGCGTATCGCCTTCATGCCCCAGGGGCTGGGCAAGAACCTGTATCCGACCCTCAGCGTGGCCGAGAACCTCGAATTCTTTGGCCGGCTGTTCAATCAGGGTGAAGCCGAGCGCAAGCAGCGCATCCAGCAGTTACTGGCCAGCACCGGCATGAGCCGGTTTGCCGATCGCCCGGCCGGCAAGCTCTCCGGCGGCATGAAGCAAAAGCTGGGGCTGTGCTGCGCGCTGATCCATGACCCTGACCTGCTGGTCCTGGACGAGCCCACTACCGGTGTCGACCCCCTGTCACGCAGCCAGTTCTGGGAGCTTATTCGACGCATCCGTGCCGGCAGGCCGCAGATGAGCGTGCTGATCGCCAGTGCCTATATGGATGAGGCCCAGGGCTTTGACTGGCTGGTTGCGATGGATGCCGGCAAGGTACTTGCAACCGGCACGCCACAGCAGATTCTCGCCGACACCAACAGCAGTAGCCTCGAGCAGGCCTTCGTTGCGCTGCTGCCAGAGGAAAAACGCCGTCAGCACAAGCAGTTGCAGATACCGCCGCGCACGATGCATACCGGTATTGCCATCGAGGCTCACGACCTGACCTGCCGCTTCGGCGATTTCGTCGCGGTCGACAAGGTGAATTTCCGCATTGAGCGTGGGGAAATCTTCGGCTTTCTCGGTTCCAACGGCTGTGGCAAGTCGACCACAATGAAAATGCTCACCGGCCTGCTGCCCTTCAGCGAGGGCGAAGCCTGGTTGCTGGGCAAGCCGGTTGACCCGACCGACATGGCCATCCGCATGCGGGTTGGCTACATGTCCCAGTCATTTTCGTTGTACAGCGAACTGACGGTGCGCCAGAACCTGGCGCTGCACGCCAAGCTGTTTCAGCTCCCCGCCGAGCAAAGTGCCGAGCGGATTGATGAACTGCTTACGCAGTTCAATCTGCAGGCAGTTGCTGACAGCTTGCCGCTGTCCCTGCCACTGGGGGTGCGTCAACGCCTTTCGCTCGCGGTGGCGGTGATTCATAAACCGGAGGTGCTGATTCTCGACGAGCCCACCTCGGGGGTGGACCCGATCGCCCGGGATCTGTTCTGGAGCCTGCTGGTCAGGCTGTCGCGGGAGGACGGCGTTACCATCTTCATCTCGACTCACTTCATGAACGAGGCCGAGCGTTGCGACCGGATGTCGTTAATGCACGCCGGCAAGGTACTGGTCAGCGGTGCACCCGATGATCTGCGGCAGCAGCGGGGCAAGGCAACGCTGGAGGACGCGTTCATCGACTGGTTGCGCGAGGCCAGTGGTCAGCAAGAGCAGGTGCCTGACGCTACGGCACTGTCACCCTCAGTCGCTCAGCCTGACACTGAAAAGCGCCCTCCCCGTTTCAGTTTGCGCCGAATGCTCAGCTATACCCGCCGGGAGGCGATGGAACTCAAGCGCGATCCGTTGCGTGCGCTGCTCGCACTGGCCGGCTCGGTTCTGCTGATGGTGATCATGGGGTACGGCATCAACATGGATGTGGACGACCTGACCTTCGCCGTACTGGACCGGGACCAGACCACCTACAGCCAGGCCTACGCGCTGGAGCTGGCCGGTTCCGGCTATTTTATTGAGCGCCCGCCACTGCACAGTCATGCCGAGCTGGAGCAGCGTATGCGAGCCGGCGACATCAGCCTGGCGCTGGAAATCCCCCCGGGCTTCGGACGCGACCTGCTGCGCGGCGATTTCCCGCAGGTTGCCTACTGGGTCGACGGTGCCATGCCGGTGCGGGCCGATACCCTGCGTGGCTATGCCCAGGGCATTCATTTGAACTACCTGCGTTCACTGGCAAGCCGTCAACCCACACCCATCGCGGTCAGCCTGGTGAACGTGGAAACGCGCTATCGCTACAACCCCGATGTGAAGAGCCTGCCCGCGATGGTGCCGGCGGTAATTCCGATTCTGCTGATGATGATTCCGGCCATGCTCACCGCGTTGGCAGTGGTGCGCGAAAAGGAGCTGGGCTCCATCACCAATTTCTATGTAACCCCGGTAACCCGGCTCGAGTTCCTGCTCGGCAAGCAGCTGCCCTACGTGGTACTCGGCTTCATCAATTTCATCGCATTGCTGCTGCTCGCGGTGCTGGCTTTCGACGTCCCGATCAAGGGCAGCCTGCCGAGCCTGCTGCTCGGCGGCCTGCTGTATATCGTGTGCGCGACCGGCCTCGGGTTGCTGGTCTCCTCGCTGCTGAAAAGCCAGATCGCTGCCATCTTCGGTACCGCCATCGCCACGCTGATTCCGGCGGTCCAGTTCTCCGGCATGATGCATCCGGTGTCTGCAATGGAGGGGCTCGGCGCGATGATCGGGCAGCTGTATCCCACCACCCACTTCCTGATCATTTCCCGCGGCGTGTTTTCCAAGGCATTGGGGTTCAGCGACCTCTATTTCTACTTCATCCCCCTGCTACTGGCGATACCGGTACTGACGCTGGCCAGCGTCGCGGGACTGAAAAAGCAGGAACAGTGACATGCGCCGAGCGTTGAGTAACGTACTGCAGCTGGGAATAAAGGAGCTGCGCAGCCTCGCCCGGGACCCGGCGATGGTCATACTGATCATCTACGCATTCAGCATGGCCATCTACTCCTCCGCCACGGCGATGCCGGAAACGCCAAACCGGGCAACCATAGCGGTGGTAGACGAGGATCGCTCGCAGGTTTCCAGCCGGCTGATCGACGCTTTCCAGCTGCCCTACTTCATGCCCCCGACCCTGATCAACCACCGCCAGATGGATCGGGGCATGGACAGCGGGCTCTACACCTTCACCCTGAACATTCCTCCGGACTTTCAGCGTGACCTGCTGGCCGGACAGCAACCGACGATCCAGCTCAATGTCGATGCCACCCAGATCAGCCAGGCGTTCAGTGGCGCCGGCCACATTCAGCAGATCATCCAGAATGAAACCACCGCCTTCGTGCAGGGCTATAGCGGCGCGGCAGCCCTGCCTCTGGAAGCGGTGGTACGCATGGCCTACAACCCGAACCTGGAGGCCAGCTGGTTCGGCTCGATAAGCGAAGTCATCAACCAGATTACGATGCTGTCGATCATCCTCACGGGTGCGGCGCTGATTCGTGAACGCGAACACGGCACCATCGAGCACCTTCTGGTCATGCCGGTGACGCCGCTGGAAATCATGCTGGCAAAGGTATGGGCCATGGGCCTGGTGGTACTGATCGCCTGCGCACTGTCGCTGCGTCTGGTGGTACAGGACTGGCTGGGCGTACCCATTCAGGGCGCAGTCAGCCTGTTTCTGGCCGGCACCGCGCTGCACCTTTTTGCAACCACATCGATGGGGATTTTCCTTGGTACCGTGGCGCGCTCCATGCCGCAGCTCGGGCTGCTGATCATTCTGGTGCTGATCCCGCTGGAAATCCTCTCCGGAGCGGTAACGCCGCGCGAGAGCATGCCGGTCGTGGTGCAGACCATCATGTCGCTGGCTCCGACCACGCACTTTGTTCAACTGGCACAGGGCGTTCTGCTCAGAGGCGCCGGCATCGGCATTATCTGGCCGCAGCTGCTGGCCCTGGCTGCCATCGGGCTGGTGTTCTTCTATGCGGCGTTACGCCGGCTGCGCACTACCCTGCAGTAATCCGGCTGCACGCTAGCGGCCCTCAGGCTGGTAGCAAATATCAGTGATCTCCCAGCTTTTTTCGGATTCCGGCGTGCGCACAACCACTTCATCGCCAACCACCTTGCCAAGACACGCCCTGACGATCGGCGCGTTGACCGACACATAGTCCTTGCGGCCATAGATTTCGTCAGGGCCGACAATTCTGAAACGCAGGGTGTTGTCGTCCTCATCGACCAGTTCGACCCAGGCCCCGAAGAAGGCACGCCCCTCCTGCACCGGGCTGTATTCAACCACCCGCAGCTTGTCGAGACGATTGCGCAGAAACCGTACCCGACGGTCGATTTCGCGCAGCCGTTTCTTGTTGTACTGATAATCGGCGTTCTCGGAGCGGTCTCCCAGACTGGCAGCCCACTGCACCAGTCGGGTGACCTCCGGACGTTCCTTGCGCCACAGAGTATCGAGCTCCTCTTTAAGCGCAGCATGACCTTCCGGCGTAATGACGTTGGTATCCATGATGTCCTGTATCGGGGTTTGGCGGCGACCATGCACGCGGGTTACCGGTTATTTTCGGTGCAGGCGCGGGCTTCTGTCGATGCCTGCCTACTCGCGTGCCTGCGCCTCCCCGCTATCACCCTTTTCTGTCTTTTCTCCCTTTTCTGCGTTGCGACGAGCCGCAGACTCGGGCTCGGTCTCCAGGTAAATCAGCGTCCAGTCCGCTGCCGGCTCGAACGGCTGAGCCGGCGAGAACACCCGTACCCTGCGCTCAGGCGTCAGGGCCAGCAAAGCGATACGCCCCTTGCCCGACTCCTGCTGCCACTGACTGAAGCCGAAGTCTTCGGTGAGCGTCGTTGCCTTGAAGCGCGCCCCCTGACTGACCAGACTGGAGAGCTTGCTGAAGGTCAGCCCCTCGGGGCCGAGCGGCGCGCCCTCGTGCCTCGACGATATCTGCAGGCGCTCACTGGCACCGCTGCGCTCATTGCGTACGGTGTAGATACGGTGGGCTGCAAAGTCGCGACGAAAATGCTGGTTCAGCAGCGCGTTGCGTTCGCGCTCCGGCGTCATGGTCAGCAGGGTACCCAGCCCGGTCAGATCAAGGATGCTGTCGACCTGTGCCGACAGGGGATTACCGCGCAGGGTGCGCAGTCCCTTCATCCGTGCCTGGCTGATCGACTCCCAATGGGTGTCGACCACCAGCAGCGGCACTTCCAGCTTCTGCAACACCTCACCCAGTGCCCGAGCTACCGCATTGGCACCGATCATGAGTACCCCGCGACGCTCAGGCTCGGTAACCCCGAGCAGGCGCGCAACGGTTCGCGCAGTCGCGCTCTGAAACACCACCGTGCCGATAATCACGGCAAAGGTCAGCGCACTGACCAGCGCCGCATCCTCATAACCGGCCTGCTCCAGACGCAGGGCAAACAGTGCCGAGACCGCCGCAGCGACAATCCCGCGCGGGCCGATCCAGGCAATCAACGCCCGCTCTCGCCAATTAAGCTCGCTGCCCAGGCTGCTTATCCAGACCGCCAGCGGCCTTGCAACGAACTGGATCACCAGCAGCAGGGCCAGCGCCGGCAGGCCCAGGGCAAGCAGTGCATCCAGATCCAGTCGCGCCGCCAGCAGGATAAACAGCCCGGAAATCAGCAGCACCGACAGATGCTCCTTGAACACCAGGATCTCTTCGATATCCACACCGCGAGCATTGGCCAGCCAGATACCCATCACCGTCACAGCCAGCAAACCGGATTCATGGGCCAGCTCGTTGGCCAGAGTGAAGGTCACCAGCACCAGAGTCAGCGAGGCCAGCACCTCAAGGTATTCGGGAATCCAGCGCCGACGCATGGCGGTCGCCATCAGCGCACCACCAGCCACCCCGGCGACCGTGCCGTAGCACACTACCTTGAAGAAGATCAGCGAACCGGCCAGCAAGCCGCTGTCACCCGCGCTCTGGGCAGCAATCCATTCGTAGACCAGTACCGCCAGCAGCGCACCGATCGGATCAATCAGGATGCCTTCCCAACGCAACACACGCGAGATTCGCTGGGTTGCACGCAGGGTACGCAGCATCGGCACAATCACCGTGGGCCCGGTTACCACCACAAGCGCACCGAACAACGCAGACAGACCGGGATCCAGGCCAATCAGCCAGTGGCAGGCAACACTGATAACCCCCCAGGTCACCAGCGCACCCAGAGTAACCAGCCTGCGCACCACGGTACCGGTTTCCTTGAGCTGTTCGAACTTCAGCGTCAGGCTGCCTTCAAACAGGATCAGGGCGACACACAGCGACACCAGCGGAAACAGCAGCTCACCAAGGAAGTCATCTGGCGACAATAGCCCTGCGACCGGCCCAAGCAGGATGCCCGCCAACAGCAGAAACAGAATCGCCGGCAGACGCAGGCGCCAGGCCCCAAGCTGGCAAACCAGACTGACCAGCGCTACCCCGGAGAAAATCAGTGCCGGGGTAATCAGATGTTGCATCTCGCTCACGTTAACGTCCCTGCTGCGGTGTATCGGCGGTCAACCCGTCACGTTGGTGGGGCGCAAGCAGATCCGGCCCCATGCCCAGCGCGACAATCCGGTTGGGATTGATGGTCGGGTGACTGTAGTAGTAATGCTGCTTGATATGACTGAAATCCACCGTGTCCGCAATCCCCGGGTACTGATACAGCTCACGCAGATACCCCAGCAGATTCGAGTAGTCCTCGATGCGCCGCAGATTGCACTTGAAGTGTCCGTGATAGACCGGATCAAAGCGCACCAGCGTGGTAAACAGGCGCCAATCGGCCAGGGTCAGCCGGCTGCCGGTCAGATAACGGCGCTCACCAAGAAGCGCCTCCAGCCAGTCAAGCGCGGAAAACAGCTCACGGCAAGCCTGTTCGTAGACCTGCTGATCGGTCGCAAACCCGGCCTTGTACACCCCGTTGTTGATCTCACTGTAGACCCGCTCGTTGATCCGCTCGATCTCGTCCTGAAGCGCTGCCGGATAATAGTCGTCACGGTTACCGGTCAGCGCATCAAACGCGCTGTTGAAGATACGGATAATCTCGGCGGACTCGTTGTTGACGATCGTCTCCTGACGCCGATCCCAGAGCACGGGAACGGTCACGCGCCCGGTGTAGTTCGCCCGGGCATGGGTATACAGCTGGTGCATGCAGCGATAACCGTAGAGCGGCTCGGGCTCGGCAAACTCCCAGCCCTGCTCCAGCATGTGCGGATGCACGACTGTGACATCGATATGTTCCTCGAGCCCCTTCAGCCGCCGCATGATCAGCGTGCGATGCGCCCACGGACATGCCAGCGAGACATAGAGATGGTAGCGGCCTGAATCCGGCGCAAAGCGCGTATCGGCAGCAACCCACTCGCGAAACCCGGCATCCTCGCGCTTGAAGGCGCCGCCATTACTGTCGGTGTCATACCACTGATCGACCCACTGGCCTTCAACGAGACGTCCCATTCGGTACTCCTTGATCCTGTCAGTTGGCCTCCAAGCCTGACATCTTGTGCCGCCGCTGAACAGGTCAGACAAATGGCACGGGCAATTTTTTCATAAAGCGCGTATACTACGCGGCTATCTCTTCCCTAAGGTTCACTTCCCGTATGTCCGAAACCGCTCCGGCCCGGCAATTTGCCGATCTCGGCCTGCCCGCTCATCTCCTCGAGGCTCTCAACAGCCTTGGCTACGAAACTCCCTCCCCTATCCAGGCTGAAGCCATCCCGACGCTTCTGGCCGGCAAGGATCTGCTCGGTCTGGCACAGACCGGTACCGGCAAGACTGCAGCCTTCGCGCTGCCCGTACTCGCTGGCATTGATGTCAGCCTGCGCGCCACTCAGGCGCTGATTCTGACCCCAACCCGCGAGCTCGCTCTGCAGGTTGCAGAGGCGTTCCAACGCTACGCCCAGAACATGCGCGGCTTTACCGTTCTCGCCCTGTATGGCGGCTCGGCTTTCGCCCCCCAGTTCAAGGCACTTGAGCGCGGCGCGCATGTTGTTGTCGCCACGCCGGGCCGACTGACCGATCACCTGCGCCGCGGAAGCCTGAAGCTGCAGGAGCTGCGCTACCTGGCACTCGACGAAGCCGACGAGATGCTCAAGATGGGCTTCGCCGACGATCTGGAAGCGGTCTTTGAAGCGGTTCCAGACACCACCCAGAAGGCACTGTTCTCCGCAACCATGCCGCCGGGTGTGCGCAATGTCGCGCGCAACCACATGAAAGAGCCTGCCGAAATCCGCCTGCACAGTGGCGCCAGCAGCAGTCTCGAGACCATTACCCAGAAAGTCTGGGAAGTCTCCAACCACCACAAACTGGACGCCATGACCCGCCTGCTCGAAGTCGAGCCGGTTGAAGCCATGATTGTCTTCGTGCGCACCAAGACTGCCAGTCTTGAGCTGGCCGAGCGCCTTGAAGCGCGTGGCTTCGCTGCGGCAGCACTGAACGGCGACCTGACCCAGCAGCTGCGCGAGCAAGTGGTCGATCGCCTCAAGCGCGGCCTGCTCGACATCGTCGTGGCTACCGACGTGGCAGCCCGCGGACTGGACGTCGAGCGCATCACCCACGTGCTCAACTACGATCTGCCGCACGACAGCGAAAGCTATGTACACCGTATCGGTCGTACCGGTCGCGCCGGTCGTCAGGGCACGGCGATTCTGTTCGCAACCCCGCGCGAGCGTCGTCTGCTGCACGTACTCGAGCGCGCTACCGGCCAGAAAATCGAGCCGCAGGCCCTGCCGACTGCCGATGCGGTACGCAGTGGTCGCCTGAACAAGCTGGCATCACGCCTGAACGACGCCCGCGAGAACGCCACCGCCCTGCACCAGCAGCTGGTCAGCGATCTGCAGGAACTCACTAGCCTGGATGCCACCGAACTGGCCGCCGCGCTACTGACCCTGCTGCCGAGCGCCAAAGCCCTGCTGGAGCCGGTTGCCGACCTGCCGAGCGCGCCGCCGCGCCGTGAGCGCGAAGAGTTTGACCGCGACGCCGGCCTGACCCGCTACAAGGTTCAAGGCGGTCGCAAGACCGGCCTGATGCCCAAGCCGCTGGTCGACGTGCTGGTCAAGGTCGGAGGCCTGCAGCGTCAGCAGATCGGCCACATCAAGCTGTTCAACGAGCACACTGGTGTGTTCCTGCCGACGCTCGACCAGTCGGTACTGAACCGCCTGGCCGGCGCCGAAATCAACGGCGTGACCCTGCAGATCAAGGCCTGGCCGCTGCCTGAAGGTGAATTGCCGCCACGTGACCGCGCGCCCCGAGGCAAGCCGCCTCGCCGTGAGTTCGCCGGCAAGCCCAAAGGCCCGCGCAAGGCCTGAGGGACGCACTGCAGATGGAATGGGTCGACATCGGTGTCAACCTGACGGACGAAGCCTTCGACAGCGACCGTGACGCGGTACTGGAGCGGGCCCGTCAGGCCGGTGTCAGCCAGCAGTTGCTGACCATGACCTCGCTGGAGCAGGCAGAACACCTGCTTGCTCTGTGCGCGGATCATCCTGAACACCTCTTCACCACCGCCGGCGTGCATCCGCACGAGGCGCGTCACTGGACTGCAGACAGCAGCCGTCAGTTACTTGAACTGAGCCAACAGCCTGCCGTTCGCGCCATTGGCGAATGCGGCCTCGATTACAACCGCGACTTCTCACCGCGCCCGGACCAGTTGCGCGCACTGGAAGAGCAGCTCGCAATAGCCGTGGAGACCCGGCTGCCGGTCTTTCTCCATGAACGCGAAGCCAGCGACACGCTGATCAACGTTCTGCGTGATTATCGCGACCAGCTCAGCGGTGCCGTGGTGCACTGTTTTACCGCTGACCGCAAGGCACTGCACGCCTACCTCGACCTTGATCTGCATATCGGCATCACCGGCTGGATTTGCGACGAGCGCCGCGGAACCGACCTGCAGATGCTGGCCAGGGATATCCCCGACAACCGGCTGCTGCTGGAAACCGATGCCCCCTGGTTACTGCCACGGACGCTTGATCCCAAGCCGAAGAACCGGCGCAACGAGCCTGCGTTTTTGCCGGAAGTCGCACAGATGGTTGCCAGCTGCCGACAGCAGCCGCTGGACCAGCTCAGTCAACACACCAGCGAGAACGCCCGGCGTCTGTTCCGGCTGCCACCCCCTCGGCAATAGTCTATATTGGCTGCATCACCGCATTGGACGCCGCCAAGGACTCGCATGCCAGATACGAAACGGACCGCTCGCAGCCGACATTCCATTTTCCTTCTGCTGGGCATGCTGCCCATGCTGCTCCTTGGTATTTCCCTGAGTCTGTTTCACTACCAGCAGCTCGACAAACTGATTCGCACCGACGGAGACGCCCTCTTCCAGCGTATCGTCGATCAGGTCAGTGGCGAGCTTGAAAACATCTATCATCCGCCCATGCAGGCGCTGAATATCATGGCCCTGAGCAAGCTGGTGACCACCACCAACCTGTCGGAACGGCTGGACTACCTGCCGATGATGGCACAGGTGCTCAGCGACAACGTGCAGCTCAACTCCGTCTACATCGGCTGGCAAGGCGGCGACTATCTGATGTTGCGCCCGCTTGGAAATCGGCTAAGCCTGCAACGCTTCAGCGCCCCGCGACAGGCCCGCTGGATGGCCTGGCACATCGGCAGCTCAGCAACCACCCGGCAGAACAGCTACCTGTTCCTGAATGAAAACCTGCAGATCATCGAGGCACGCATGGCCCCGGACGAGGGTTATGACCCCCGCGAGCGCCCCTGGTATGCCGCGGCCAGCGCAGCCAATCAGCGCCTTATCACTACGCCCTACCTGTTTTTCTCGACCCGCGAATTCGGCACCACCTTGGCACGAGCAAGCAACGACCTTGCTGTGCTGGGGGCCGACCTGACCCTGGACAGGCTCTCAGAAGCCCTGCGCCAGCAACGCATGACACCTTCATCAGAGCTCATTCTGTATACCTCCGATGGCGTTGTCGTAGCCTATCAGGACCCTAACCGCCTGCTGCACACCACCCAGGGCAGCAACTCGCTGGAGCCCCGCAGATTCAATGAACTGGGCAGCACCCTGCTGGCGACCCTGGCTCAGGACGGCTACGAGCAGGAGCGCCAGACAATCAAGGAGCTGGAGGGCCAGCGCTGGGTCATTCAGCAGCAGAGAATCAACATCCTGGGAACGCCGGACGTTTACCTTGCCGTGCTGATACCCGAAGCCGAACTGCTGTCCGAGGCGTATCGGTTACGCACGCTCGGACTCTGGCTGTCCCTGGCGATCAGTCTGTTGCTGCTGCCACTCAGCTGGCTGCTGTGGCGCAGGCTGCTGGGGTTGCAGCAGGCCGACCGTTGATCTAACAAATTACTTTAACCTCTTGGCCCAAATCATTATTTAAGTGATGATGCGAGAAAACGGCAACTGACGAACAGACAGCTCTGTCGTCAGCAATCCACAGGCTACGGAGCTGGATACCATGTCCAACCTTTTCACGCGCACCCTGCTCTGCCTGATCCCCACGATCAGCCTCATTGCCACCCCACTGCAGGCCGCCGACAGCGGCACCATTCCCGCCCGCGTCAACAGCGCCCTGCAGGCCGCCAAAATCCCGTCCGATGCCCTGTCACTGGCCGTCATACCGCTTGAAAACCAGGGCATGGCCCAGTTCATCAATGCCGACCAGCCAGTCAACCCGGCGTCAACCATGAAGCTGGTAACCACCTACGCTGCGCTGGAGCTGCTGGGGCCCACCTATCAGTGGAACAGCGACCTGCTGGTAGACGGTCCGGTCGTCGATGGCACCCTGCAGGGCGATCTGATTTTCCGCAGTGGTGGCGATCCCAAGCTGACGCTGGAACGCATGTGGCTGATGCTGCGTGATCTGAAGGCGGCGGGCATTCGCACGATCAACGGCGATCTGGTCCTGCAACCGGCCGACATGCGCTTCCCCGCCGACATCCCGCCGTTCATTGATGACAGCGGCAACCAGAACCGTCCATTTCTGGTCGAGCCCGATCCGTTGCTGACCAACCTGAAGGTATTTGTGCTCAGCAGCTATGCCGAACGCGGCGGCGTGCGCATCAACCTTGAGCCGGCGCTCCCCGAGGTCAAGGTGGTCAACCAGATTGCCCTGCTACCGGCGCCCAACCGCAGCTGTCCGGCACCCAACGTCGCCTACAGCATTCAGGACAGCGGCCACGAGGCCGTGATTACCCTCACCGGCAACCTGCACGAGGGGTGCATGGCCCAGCGCTATCTGACAGCCCTGACCGCGACCACCTACACCGCCAGCACCCTGCGCACGCTGTGGGCCGAAATGGGCGGCAGCATCCTCGGCGGCAACCAGATCGGTCGTGCGCCGGCAAGCGCCCGCCTGGTCTCGCGCAGCACCTCGCCCGACCTGGTTGAAGTGGTCCGCGACATCAACAAGTGGAGTAACAACACCATGGCGCGGCAGCTGTTCCTGACCATCGGCCGGGAACATCGCATTGCTGCCGACCGTGACGATCACAAGGCCGCCGTACGCGTGATCAACGCCTGGCTGAACGACAAGGGGATTCGCGCCAACACGCTGGTCATGGAAAACGGCTCCGGCCTCTCACGCATGGAACGCATGACCGCCCGCGAAATGGCGCAGCTGCTCGCGCAAGCCTGGCAAAGCCCCTACAGCGCCGAGTTCATCGCATCCATGCCGCTGGCCGCCATGGACGGCACCATGCGCCGCCGCCTGCGCAATACGCCGGTTGCCGGCCAGGCCCACATCAAGACCGGCTCACTTCGTAACGTCAAGGCCATCGCCGGCATTACCCGCGATGCCAACGGCCAGAGCTGGGCGGTGACCGCCATCGTCAACCACGCCGCCGCCGGCGCCAGTGGTCAGGCGCTGGATCTGGTGCTGCAGGATGTCTACCGCCGGGCACCGACCGACATCGCCAGCGCCAGCAGCCGCTAGAGTGGTAAAGCTCATCGCCCTCAGGGGCGATGAGTGAATTTCCAGGTGCGGTGAATCCGGCTGTTACGCTGGAAATCGCGATCCAGTGTCTCGGCCGAGATATCGGTTACCAGATACCGAGCTTCCACCGCAGGATCCATGCGGAAACGCCGGAAGTTATTGGAGAAATACAGTACCCCGCCCGGCGCCAGGCGCTTCATCGCCAGCTCCAGCAAGCGCGCATGATCGCGCTGCACGTCAAATACCCCTTCCAGCTTTTTCGAGTTCGAGAAGGTAGGCGGGTCGATAAAGATCAGATCGAATTGCTGATCCCCTGCCTGCTCCAGCCACGCCATTACATCAGAGCGCACCAGCTTGTGCAGGTCAGACAGGCCATTGAGCGACAGATTGCGCCGCGCCCAGTCCAGATAGGTATTGGACAGATCCACACTGGTGGTTGAGCGGGCACCGGCTGCGGCCGCATGCACGGTGGCGGTTGCGGTGTAGCAGAACAGGTTGAGGAAACGCTTGCCCTTGGCCTCGGCGGCGATACGCAGACGGATTGGGCGGTGATCAAGAAACAGTCCGGTGTCCAGATAGTCGGTCAGGTTGACCAGCAGACGCACCTGTCCTTCACGCACCTCGAAGAACTCTCCCTGCTGAGCCATGCGCTGATACTGCTGCTTGCCGGACTGACGCTGGCGCTGCTTCAGGGCGATATGTTCGGGTGGCCCACCCAGTACCTGCGGCAGCGCAGCCATGACGTCCTGCAGGCGCGCCTGCGCCTTGTCTTCATCAATCGACTGCGGCGGTGCATATTCCTGCACGTGCACCCGATCGCCATACAGATCAACCGCCACGGCGAATTCAGGCATGTCGGCATCGTAGACCCGGTAGCACTCGATGCCCTGCTGACGCGCCCATTTGCCGAGGTTCTTGAGGTTCTTTTTCAGCCGGTTGGCGAACATCTGCGCCGACTCGCTGAGGCGGGCGGCTTCGACTGGCGCCGCGGTACCCGCCGGAGTATCGGTTGCCTTGGTGACAAAGCGCTCCGATTGCAGGTCCATCAGCAACAGCTTGCACGGCAGCGCGCCATTGAACAGGTTGTATTGCTTATGACTGCGAATCCCCATGCGCTTGCCCAGATCCGCATTGCCGGTAAAGATCGCCGCCTGCCAGCCTTGGCACTGCTGGCGCAGAACCTCACCCAGCTTCTGGTAGAGATACACCAGACTTGCGGTGGTGCCCAGGCGCTCGCCATAGGGCGGGTTGCAGACCACCAGGCCCTTTTGCCCGCGATCCGGATTAGGCGCGAAGGTCGCCAGCTCACCCTGGAATACCTTGACCCACTCACCGACCCCGGCACGCTGAATATTGTTGCGTACCGGCTGCAGCAGACGGGGGTCAGCCTCGTAGCCGCGAATCCACAGTGGTGGGCGCGCCAGACCGCGTTCGGCGCGCTCGCGCGCCTCGGTCAGCACCTTCTGCCAGAGCACAGGTACGTGCTGCTGCCAGCGGCTGAAGCCCCAGTGCTCGCGCTGCAGGTTGGGGGCAACATCGGCCGCCATCAACGCCGCTTCCACCAGAAAAGTACCCGAACCGCACATCGGATCGGTCAGCGCACCGCCAGCCTCGGCCAGCGCCGGCCAGCCCGCACGGATCAGAATGGCCGCCGCCAGGTTCTCCTTGAGCGGCGCCGCACCCTGCTGAAGACGGTAGCCGCGCTGGTGCAGACTGGCACCAGACAGGTCCAGCGCCAGCTGAACTTCGCCACGGTGACAATGGACGTTGATGCGCAGATCCGGCCGTACCTTATCCACCCCAGGACGGGTACCGTCAGGGCGACGCAGCTGGTCGACGATCGCATCCTTGACCTTGAGCGCACCGAAGTGCGTGTTGTCTACCCCGGCCAGAGTGCCGGTAAAATCAATCGCCAGGGTGCCATCCACCGCCAGGTGATCGCGCCAGTCGATAAGCTGCACGCCGGCATACAGGTCCTCGGCCGTGCCGGCCAAAAAGCGCTTGAGCACCAGCAGTACCCGGTTGCCCAGGCGCGACCACAGACACAGGCGGTAACCGAGTTCGATATCGCCCTGCACTGAGACACCGGCAACGGTTTCCTTGGCAGCATCGGCGCCCAATGCGAGCACTTCATCGCGCAGCAGACCCTCCACACCCTTCGGACAGGTAACAAAAAATTCAAGGATCTCGCGCATGTCGTTGATTTCCGGAATACGATGACGTTTATATTTCAGTGACAGCTAACCAGCTGCCTCAGGTATGCCAAATCGGTCTTTGTAGCGGTGACGACCGATAGGGTACAACAGGGTATGACTTGAGCGGTGACCCTATTAGAAGCCGGGTCCAATACACCTTTTTCGACCGGCTTCCCTGCAGCGTAGACAAACACTGGCTACGCGCTACCTTGGAACGGATCGACGGTTCGACTGTTCCACAATGTCATACCACACGAGGACGCTACCCTATGAGAAGACTCAAGCGTGATCCGATGGAACGAGCATTTCAGCGTGGTTACCAGCACGGAGTGAGCGGCAAATCCCAAGACACCTGCCCTTTCAACAATCCCTCTACCAGACAGAATTGGATCAATGGTTGGCGTGAAGGCCGCGCGGACCGTTGGGATGGCTTTACCGGTATTTCCGGCGTGCACCGACTCAACGAGATGCATGCCGTAGGCTAGACTCCCAGTCAGTCAACTCATCTTTCCCAAAGGCGCTTGCCCATAGCGCCGGGCCTCTGGAAGGCCCACCCAGCCCCCGCTCTGCGGGGGCTTCCATTTTCACCGGGGCATGACCGCAATGGCATCCGCACATTCACGAATCAATTCCGGCCCACGATAGATAAACCCGCTGTAAAGCTGGACCAGGCTGGCTCCGGCGGCGATCTTGTCGGCTGCATCGGCACCACTGAAGATACCGCCCACGCCAATGATCGGCATCTGCCCTTTCAGCTCGGCGGCCAGCAGGCGGATTACCTCGGTCGACATATCGGTCAGCGGCGCACCGGACAAGCCACCAGCCTCACTGGCATAAGGTGAATCGGCTACCGCACTGCGATCCAGCGTGGTGTTGGTCGCGATCACGGCATCCATTCCCTCTGCCAGTAGCGTTGCACCAACCAGGGCCACCTCTTCAGCGGTCATGTCCGGCGCAATCTTGATGGCAATCGGCACATAACGGCCACGCTCCTCGGCCAGCACCTTTTGGCACTGCTTGATCTGGCCAAGCAACACCTTCAGGGTCTCGCCGTATTGCAGGGTACGCAGACCGGGAGTATTGGGTGACGACAGGTTGACGGTGACGTAACTGGCACGGTCATAGACCTTGCGCAGACAGTAGAGATAATCGTCAACGGCGTTCTCGACGGGCGTCACCGCGTTCTTGCCGATATTGATACCCAGCACACCCTGGTAGCGCACACCGGCCAGACGCTCCAGCATGGCATCAACGCCTTCGTTGTTGAATCCGAAGCGGTTGATGATTGCCTGTTGCTCGGGCAGACGGAACAGGCGCGGCTTGGGGTTGCCTGGTTGCGGCCGCGGCGTGACCGTACCGACCTCCAGAAAGCCGAAGCCCATTGCTGCCATGCCGTCGACGGCAACCGCGTTCTTGTCCAGTCCGGCAGCCAGCCCGACCGGGTTGTCAAAGGTCAGCCCCATCACCTCTACCGGTTGAGCCGGTACCGGGCGCACCAGCTTCTCGGCCAGTCGCAGCCGCCCGGCGGCGCCGATCATGTCCAGTGCAAGGTCGTGGGAGGTTTCCGCGGGCAGGCGGAACATCAGCGAGCGAAGCAGATCGTACATGGCGGGCATCCAGGGGCAGAAAATCAGGCTGCAGAGTATACCTGAATCAGGCGCCCAGGCTCAGCCGGCCAGACGCTCCAGCTTGAGCAATTTGCCGTCATCGGTAAATTGCATGAGAAAACTGCCGTAAACCCCCTGATGGGTCAGGAAGGGCCGCAGGTGATGGGCCGGCAAACTCACACGCCGGCCATCACGGCTGTACATCAACACCCGCTCGGCGCGGCCCTGATACCAGGCCAGGTAGCGCTCGGCGGGTAACGCCAGATCGATTATCAGTTGCTGCATTCATTGTCCTGAGAGGTGAGACGGGCATGCTGGGCCAAATCCAGCAACTCGCGCATCGCCACCGCCACTATGGGGTAATCACCGGCACCGGCGCTCCTGAGTTCACCCAGCATGGCCTGCCAGCGCAGCACCATCGACTGATTGCGATCGACCCATTCAGCCACCAGTGCCTCCACCGGTGTTGACGCATCGCCGCCCTGCAGAGCAGCAACGGTCATGCTGCGTGCCTGCCAGTCGAGATCATCCCGATAGCTTTCACGCGCCAGCGCCTGCCAGTGGTTATCCACCTGCAAGCCGGCCACCTGTTGACTGAACCAGGGAAGTTGAAGCTGGGAGCCGAGCGCGAAAAATACCTGCGCAACGCGCTCGGCATTCTGCCCGGTTGCATCGGCGGCTTCAACAATGCCAAGCAGCGTGTAGGCATGGCCGGTTCCGGCGACCACCCGAGCGATGGCTTCGGGCACCCCTTCATCGACGTAGTGCTGATAGCGATCATCCCAGAGCTGCCGCACATCCCCTTCCAGCAACTGATCGAAGCGTTCTGCCAGTGTTCGCACGCAAGGCCCGAAGTGTGCCACCTCGCGCTCGGGTGACAGCTCGCTGCGCCGGTTACGAATAAACCAGCGGCTTGCCCGGCGACCAAGTCGCATCAGCTCTTCCATCAGCTCAAGCTGTACCTCTGCCGAAACCTGGTAATCCAGCGCCTCGATACCGGCAAAATGCGTCTGCAGCTCGAACACGTCGCGGGCAACAACCCAGGCCCGGGCGATATCGGCAGCAGCGGCACCGGTCGACTGTTCCAGCCGTCGCAGAAAGGTGATCCCCATATGGTTGACCAGATTATTGGCCAGCTGGGTGGCGACGATCTCGCGGCGCAGACGATGTCGACCCAGCGCGTCGCGCCAGGATTTGAGCAGCACCGGCGGGAAGGCGGTTTCAAGCTCGCGCGCAAGGTATGCATCTTCGGGTACGTCTGAGGCAACCAGCGCCTCCTTGAGATCCGCCTTGGAGTAGGAGATCAGCACCGACAGCTCGGCGCGGGTCAGCCCCTTGCCGCTGGCCTTGCGCTCGGCCAGCTGGTCGTCTTCGGGCAGGAACTCCAGGGCACGATTGAGCTTGCCGCTGCCTTCCATCGCGCTGATGAACCGCTGGTACTCCCCCATGGTCTGCGCGGCCTGGCGCTGGGCCAGGCTGATGGCCTGGGTCTGCTTGTAGTTGTTGCCCAGCACCAGCTCGGCTACCGAGTCGGTCATGCTGGCCAGCAGCCTGTTGCGCTGTTTGGCGGTCATGTCCTGGGCGGCGACCACTTCGTTGAGCAAAATCTTGATATTGACCTCGTGGTCGGAGCAGTCAACGCCGCCGGCATTGTCGATAAAGTCGGTGTTGAGCGCGCCGCCATGGAGGCAGTATTCGATTCGCCCCAACTGGGTCAGCCCCAGGTTGCCGCCCTCACCCACGACCCGGCAACGCAGGTCACGCCCGTTGACCCGCAGCGCATCGTTGGCCTTGTCTCCGACATCGGCGTGGGTCTCGCTGCTGGCTTTCACATAGGTACCAATGCCGCCATTCCAGATCAGGTCAACCGGCGCCTTGAGCAGTTGCTGAATCAACTCGGTCGGGGTCAGCCGTTCGGCACTGATCGCAAAGCGTTCACGCATCTGCGGCGTTAGGGTGATCTGCTTGAGGCTGCGAGAAAATACCCCGCCGCCTTCGGAAATCAGGTCGCGATCATAGTCTGCCCAACTCGAGCGAGGCAGGCTGAACAGGCGCTCACGTTCGGCAAAGCTGCGCTCGGGATCCGGCTCCGGGTCGATAAAGATATGCTGGTGATTGAATGCCGCCACCAGCTTGAGCGTGCGCGACTGCAGCAGGCCGTTGCCGAAGACATCGCCGGCCATATCTCCGATGCCGATCACGCTGATCGGATCGGTCTGCACATTGATGCCCAGCTCCCGGAAGTGCCGCTGCACCGACACCCAGGCACCGCGGGCGGTAATACCCATTTTCTTGTGGTCATAGCCCGCCGAGCCGCCGGAGGCGAAGGCATCACCGAGCCAGAAACCGTAGCCGGCGGCGATCTCGTTGGCTATATCCGAGAAAGTTGCCGTGCCCTTGTCTGCCGCCACCACCAGGTACGGATCATCGGCGTCGTGACGAACCACGTTGGGCGGCGGCACCACCTTGCCGTCGGCCAGGTTGTCGGTAATATCCAGCAGACCCTGAATGAACAGCCGGTAGCAGGCGATCGCCTCCTGTTGGACCTCGTCGCGCGTGCCACCCGAAGGCAGCCGGCGCGGAACGAATCCACCCTTGGCACCAACCGGCACGATGACCGCATTCTTGACCTGCTGCGCCTTCACCAGCCCGAGCACCTCGGTACGGTAGTCCTCCTCCCGATCCGACCAGCGCAGACCGCCGCGGGCGACCTTGCCGCCACGCAGGTGAACCCCTTCCACCCGCGGCGAATAAACAAAGATTTCGAACATCGGACGGGGCAGCGGCAACTCGGGAATCGCCGAGGGATCAAACTTGAGACTGAGGTAATCCTTGCTCTGGCCGTTGGCGTCCGGCTGGTAGAAGTTGGTGCGCAGGGTTGCCTTGATCAGGTCCAGGTAGCGGCGCAGGATACGGTCTTCATTCAGCACGGCTACCTCGTCCAGCGCACCGAGAACGGCCCGCTCAAGCTTCTGCTGCATTTCGCCAAGATCCTCGGCACTCAGCTTGCGGGCCAGATAAAAGCGGGTGCGGAACAGGCGCACCAGTTCGCGTGCAATGTCGGCATGGGCAACCAGGGTACTGGCGATATAGGGCAGTTCGAAGCCCAGGCGGATCTGTTTCAGGTAGCGGGCATAGGCACGCAACAGGGCCACATCACGCCAGGGCAGGCCCGCCAGCAATACCAGACGATTGAACCCGTCATTCTCTGCCTGACCGGACCAGACGGCCTTGAACGCGTCACGAAACAGTTCGTTGGCTTCCTGGATGTCCAGGGTTGCGCCGCCGACGAAGGTAAACTCGAAGTCGTGAATCCAGAAAGCGGTGCCATCGGCCTGGGTAATGCGGAAGGGAAACTCGCCAAGCACCCGCAGCCCCAGATTCTCAAGCACCGGAATCACATCCGACAGCGGCAGAGAATCGCTGAGATGATACAGCTTGCAGTGCAGAATGCCCTGCTGCTGGGCCAGAGGCTGATAGAAGCTCATCGCCAGCGGCGACTCGGGCGTCAGCTCCAGCAGCGTTTGCAGGTCGACGACACCGGTCGCCGGGGTAAAACGATCACTGTAGCCCGGCGGGAAGCCGTCCCCGAGATGGGCCAGCACGTCAGTGGCACGCGCCTCCCCCATGCTTTCCAGCAGCCGGTCACGAAACTCGTCCTGCCAGTTGCGGCAGGCGCGCACCACTTCCTGTTCAATTTTCACGGGGTCGATATCCGGATTTTTAGTCGGGTCAACGCGCAGAATAAACTGGGTACGCGCCAGAATGGATTCGGAAAAATAGGTCCAGAACTCGCTTTCGCTCGCCTGCAGCCGCTCCATCAGCACCGTCTGAATCTTCAGGCGGATATCGGTCGAGTAGACATCGCGTGGCACGAACGCCAGGGCGTAATAGAAGCGCCCGTAATTGCCGCGCCGCAGGAACAGGCGTATCTGGTTGCGCTCCTGCATCTGCACGATATTGAGCGAGGTTTGGGCCAGTTCGTCGACCGACATCTGAAACAGGTCATCGCGCGGCAGCACCTGCAGCACCTGCTCCAGTTCCTTGGCCAGATGACTGCGCGGCAGAAACCCGGAGACAGAACGCACGTGCGCGACCTTGCGGCGCACGTGGGGGATATTGTCGACCAGCGCCGAATACACCCGCGAGGTGTAGAGCCCCATGAAACGGTGTTCCTGAACGACCCGACCGTCCGAATCGACCTCGCGTACCGAGACATAGTCCGGGTAGGCCGGTCTGTGCACCCGGCTGAGCTGCGATGCCTTGGCGAACGACAGCAGCAGCGGCGCCTGCAGGTAACGGATCACCTGCTCCGGCAAATCCTGCACACTTTCGTCTCGCGGATTCAGTGCCAGTGCGCCCAGGCTCGCTCCGGTGCGCAGACCCAGCTGCTGTTGCGGCAACCCCTCATTGATCGCGAAGCACTCATAGCCGAGGAAGGTGAAGTGGTCATCCAGCAGCCACTCGAGAAACGCCACCGCCTCGGTGCGCTCTTCCCTTGCGAAATACTGGCGCTTGCGGCTGCCCAGCATGGCGATCAGTTCAAGTACCCGCTCGCGCATGGCCGGAAAGTCCTTTACCGTCGCCCGGACGTTGCTCAATGCTTCGAGCAGACCATCTTGCAAGGTGCGCAAATCCGCGTTGGTGGTCGCGCGGTCGATCTCGACATACATTACCGACTCGGCACGACCGCCCTTCGCCTCGCTGCCGCCCGGCAGCAGTTGAACAAGCTTGCCGCCCTCGTCGCGCACCACCGTCATGATGCTGTTATAGAGGTTGTGAATCGCATAGCCCTGACGGTTGAGCTCCATGCGCACCGAGTCGACCAGAAACGGCAGGTCGCGGTGCACCACTTCCACCACCGTATGGGTGCTCTGCCAGCCATGCTGCTGGGTATCGGGGTTGAACACGCGCAGCTTTACCTCACCCCCGGGCAGGTTCTGCAGGAAGCGCCAGGCAGAAAGGGTGCAGCCGAGCAGGTCATGATCCTGACGCGAGGCCAGTTCGGCGTGGGAGGCGATGCCGAAGAAGTTGTTGCAGAACAGGCCGATGCTGTCACGGTCGGCCTTGCCGACCAGCGCGCGCAAACGCTCGGTCAATGAATCGATAAATGCCTGCTTGGAGCTGGCCATGATCAACGCCATCTTGCCGACCTCCCGAATCGCGGGGTGTATCTGAGGCGTCTGGCAGATCGGTGCCCGAGGGCCGCAACCTGCTGCGCCGGATTAATTGTGATCAGAGGATAGTCTAGACCAAAGGGATTTCGTTAAAGTGACGTACACTGACGCCAGCCAGTGAACCAGGACAACGGATAACACATGACCCATCGGGAATCCCTGCTGCAGTTGAAGGCCTTTATGGGCCAGCACATTTTCGGCCAGGAGCATCTGATCGATCGCATGCTGATCAGCCTGCTCGCCGGCGGCCACGTGCTGGTCGAAGGTGCGCCCGGTCTGGCCAAGACCAAGGCGATCAAGGCCCTGTCCGAAGGCATCGAAGCGGATTTTCATCGAATCCAGTTCACCCCGGATCTGCTGCCGGCCGACATCACCGGCACCGAGGTATACCACCCGGAAACCACCACCTTCAGTTTCCAGCAAGGGCCAATTTTTCATCACCTGGTACTGGCTGACGAAATCAACCGTGCTCCGGCCAAGGTCCAGTCGGCGCTGCTTGAGGCAATGGCCGAGCGTCAGGTCAGCATCGGTCGCCAGACCTACGCCTTGCCCGAGCTGTTCATGGTGATGGCGACCCAGAACCCGATCGAGCAGGAAGGCACCTACCCGCTCCCTGAGGCACAGCTTGACCGCTTTCTGATGCACGTGCGGATCGGCTTTCCGGATGCGGCGCTGGAGCGTCAGATCCTGCAACTGGCCCGCGGCGAAGCGCGCGGCGACGAACCGAAAATGGCCGAGCGCATCACCCAGCAAAGCATTCTGGCCGCCCGCCAGGAGGTACTGGACCTGTTTATGGCCGAGGCGGTGGAGGAATACCTCATCCAGCTGGTGATGGCGACCCGACGCCCTGACCAGTACAACCCGCAGTTGGCCGAATGGCTCGAAATGGGTGCCAGTCCGCGCGGCACCATCGCCCTTGATCGCTGCGCCCGCGCCCACGCCTGGCTGGCCGGCCGTGATTTCGTCAGCCCGGAGGATGTGCAGGCAATTGCCCACGATGTGCTGCGTCACCGGGTTCTGCTGAGCTTTGAAGCCGAAGCAGCCGGCATCGACAGTGACCAGGCGATCAACCTGCTTATCGACTCGGTCCCTGTTGTCTGAACCATGACGGTCAACCTTGATCCGGCCCTGCACACCAGCCTCGACGCATTGCTGGCGACACGCCGACATTGCCACGAGCTGCCCCTCTTCACCCGCCCGGTACGCAGCGGCCGGCAGACCGGTCAGCAAAACTCGCGCCTGCGTGGCCGAGGGGTCGACTTTGATCAGGTTCGCGCCTACCTGCCGGGCGATGACATTCGCAACATCGACTGGCGGGTAACCGCACGCAGCCAGAAGGTGCACACCAAGGTATTCAACGAAGAACGTGAACGCCCGGTGTTCCTGATCGGCGAGCAGAGCCCCCGGCTGTTCTTCGGCAGCCAGCGCTGCCTCAAATCGGTACTGGCCGCAGAAACCTGCGCCCTGATCGCCTGGACGGCACTGGCACACCACGATCGAGTTGGTGGCATGGTGTTTGGCCCCGGACAATGCCACGAGGTACGTCCACGGCGCGACCGCAAGGCTCTGCTCCAACTGTTGCAGCTGCTGGTTCAGGCCAATCACCTGCTGACACCTGAACCTTCGGAACCGCTTGAGCCGGCTTCCGAGGCGCTCAATCTGGCGCTACGCCACAGTCGGGAAATCATTCGCCCGGGCAGCATCCTTTACATCGTCTGTGATCACGCTGCCATCGATGGTCTGAACCAGAGCCTGCTGGTGCCGCTGGCTGGTCACAACGACCTGATCCTGCTGCCGGTATTTGATCCGCTCGACAGCGAGCTACCCGCCAACGGTGCACTGGATTTTGTCCAGGGAGAACAACGGCTGACCCTCAACAGCGGCGACACCTCGCTGCGTGAAGCCTACACCGCCCAGTTCCAGTCCCAGCGCCAGGCCTGGCTCAGACTCGCTCGCCGCCTGCGCTGCAGTCTGCTGCCGCTGGACACCCGGTCACCCGCCCACGAGCAACTGCGCGACAACTTCGGCAGCCTGCCAAAGGCGCCGCAGACATGACCAGCCCACTGGAAGGCAGCCTGCTGCTGCCCGCCCTGCCGCCCCCGATCAGCTGGTGGCCCCCGGCGCCGGGCTGGATCGCGCTCGCCCTGCTGCTGTTGCTGCTGGTCATCCTCTCACCACTGGCGATACTGCTCAATCGGCGCCGGCAACGCAGGCGGCTCAAGGCCCAGCGCATTCTTTGGGAAATTGCCGACGACCTCTCGGATCACGACTGGCTGGCCGCACTCAACACCCAGCTCAAGCGCCATCTGAAAAGCCGCGGCGAGGTTGCCGCTACCCGGCTGTATGGCAACGCCTGGGTCAGCTACCTGTGCCAGCACTACCCCAAGCCGCGGGCCGACGTGCTGGCACCACTTGGTGGCACCCTGTACCAGGCCGATGCCCACCTCAGTGTTGCTGATCGCCGCGTCCTGCAACGCGAGCTGCTGCGCTGGATAAGGCACAATCATGTTTGAACTGGCCTGGCCCGCGAGTCTTCTGCTGCTGCCGCTGCCATGGCTGCTGCGCTGGCTCCTGCCGCCGGCAAAACGGCCAGAGGCCGCGCTGCAGATCGCCTTTCTGGCACGTCTGCAGCGGCTGAATGCCGCCCAACTCTCCGCTGCGGGCACCCATCGACGCTCGGCACCGCTCATTCTGATCTGGCTGCTGCTGGTGCTGGCGGCGGCTCGCCCGCAACTGCTCGGCGCCCCCTTGCCGCCCCCGAGCAGCGGCCGCGACATGATGCTGGCGGTGGATCTGTCAGCCAGCATGGACACCCGTGACATGCGCCTGGATGACCAGCCCAGCGACCGACTCAGCGTGGTCAAGCACTGGCTTGATGCGCTGATCGAACAGCGCACCGGTGACCGCATCGGTCTGATCCTGTTCGGTACCCGCGCCTACGTGCAGTCCCCGCTGACATACGATTTGCACAGCGTCCGGCAATGGCTGGATGAAGCCTTTATCGGCCTGGCCGGGCGCGATACCGCCATTGGCGATGCCATTGGCCTGGCCATCAAGCGCCTGATGGAACAGCCAACCAACAGCCGGGTGTTGCTGCTGGTAACCGATGGCGCCAATACCGCCGGCAGCATATCGCCGATTCAGGCCGCAAGACTTGCCGCTGACGAGCATATTCGGATCTTCACCATCGGCGTCGGCGCTGAAAGTCAGGGCAACACGGATCTGATGAGTCTGCTCGAGGGCAATGCCGATCCGGCCAGCGATCTGGATGAACCAACCCTGCAGGAAATCGCCAAGATTACCGACGGCGCCTACTTCAGAGTGCGCGACAGCGCCTCGCTGGCGAGCGCCGTCGAGCGCATCGAGCAGCTTGAACCCAGCCTGCGCAGTGGCCCGGCGACTCGCCAGGCACTGCCGCTTTACCATTGGCCGCTGGCCATCGCGCTACTGATCAGCCTGTTGTGGAGCAGCCCCTCGCTGCGCCGGAGGCTGCATGCCGACTGAACCCATGCTGCCCTTCACCTTTTTGCGCCCGCTCTGGTTGCTCGGCATAGTGCCGATCCTGGCGTTGTGCTGGTACCTGTACCGCCATCGCCGTCAACGCTCGGGCTGGGACAGTCTGCTGCCGACGGCGATGCGCAAGGCGCTGGTAGAGGGTCAGCCGGGCCGGCATTACATCGGCCGCTATCTGCTGCTGGCCGCCGTCTGGACACTGGGTCTGATCGCCCTCGCCGGCCCGGCCTGGGAGTCAACCGACAGCGTACAACGTGAAGACAGCAGCAGCCTGATCCTGGTGCTGCAGGTGTCGCGCAGCATGCTGTCCAATGACCTGCAGCCGACGCGGCTGGAGCGCGCCAAACGCAAGATTCGCGACATTCTGGAGCGTTACCCCGACCGCCGGGCAGCGCTTGTTGCCTACGCCGGCAGTGCTCACCTGGTCGCACCGCTGACTCGAGATCACCGCACGCTGATCAATCTGCTCGACGCCCTGCATCCCGACATCATGCCGGTTCGGGGCCAGCAGGCCGACCAGGCCCTGTTGCTGGCCGCCAGCCTGCGCAATGAACAAGGTGACAGCGCCACTCAGGTATTGTTGCTGACCAGCGGTATCGAGGACCTTGACCGCGCTCGTCTTGAACTGGCCGCCGAGCGCTTGGGCGACAGTCTGCAGGTCATTGGCATCGGAACTGCCGATGGCGCACCGGTACCACTGGCAGAGGGCGGCTTCATGCGCGACGACAAGGGGCGCATCCTGCTGCCACGTCTGAATGAACCCGAGTTGGCCGAGTTCGCCTACTCGCATGGCGGACGCTACGCCCGCATGACTCTGGATGACAGTGATATGACCCAACTGCTCAACAGCGAGCAGGCAGCGCAACAGGCGAGCGCCGAACAACGTCAGCGCAGCGACCAGGGCCACTGGCTTGTGCTGCTTCTACTGCCACTGGTGGCCCTTGGCGCACGCCGTGGCTGGCTGCTGCTGATGTTCTGCGCCATCTGGCTGCCACCGCCGGCCTCTGCAATGAGCTGGGCCGATCTGTGGTTACGACCCGACCAGCAGGCCGCAGCCATGATGGCCGAAGGACGGGCAGCGGACGCGGCAGCACGCTTCGAAGACCCGCAGTGGCGAGCCCATGCCCTGCTTGAGAGCGGCGACTACGCCGGAGCGGCAGAGGTCTGGGGCACGCTGGCCGAGCAACAGCCGGACAATGCGGAACTGCATTTCAGCCACGGTACCGCCCTGGCGCTCGCTGGCGACTCCCCCGCCGCGCTCGCGGCCTTCGAACAGACACTGACACGGGCACCCGACCATACCGCAGCACGTCACAACCGCGAGCGGGTAGAAGCCTATCTGGCAGAACAGAAAACCGAACAGACCGCACCCGACGGGACAGAGTCTGCGCCGCAACCCGAAACCGGCGCTGGCAGCGGCAATCGCAGCAGCGACACCGAAGACGGTGCCGGCGTATCGAACGCCAGCGCAGCCGATGCCGACAAACCCGGCGCCCAGACCGGTATATCCGCAAGCTCCGCCAGCAGCTCCGCGAACAATGCCGAAAGCACGGGCAGCAGCAGTGAACCAGCGGTTGCCGGGGAACTGATCGACAGTCCGGAGCTGGAGAACGGCGACAGCACCGTCATGGGCGGCGGTGCCGGCGGTCGGCGACAGATCGAACAGCGCCAGGCTGTGCAACAATGGCTGCGGGACATACCCGATAACCCTGCTGAGCTGCTGCGTCGCAAGTTCCTGTATCAGCACCTGCAACAAAACGACGGACGCCCTCGATGATGCGCCAGCTGCTTTTCACCCTGCTACTGCTAACCATCGGTCTGCCCGCTTTCGCGGCTTTGCAGGCAAGTGTGGATCGCACCCAGTTGATCGAAGGGCAACCGTTGGAACTGACCCTGGAAAGCACTCTGGCAAAGCGCGATGATGCGCCGGACCTGACTCCGCTGGAGCAACACTTCAGGATCGAATCCAGCCGCAAGCTCAATCTGGTCAGTACCATCAACGGACGCAGCCTGCCGGTGACCCGCTGGATCGTGCGCCTGATGCCGCTGCGCACCGGCTTTGTGGTGATTCCTCCGCTGCAACTGGCCGATGAGCGCAGCGAGCCGGTTACCCTGCGCGTGCTGAGCGCCGAGCAGGCTCGCGATATCAGTCCATCCGACATTGCGCCGATCTTCATCGACAGTGAATTGGATACCCGCACGCCCTATGTTCAGGCCCAGGTGCTGCTGACCCTGCGTATCTACCATTCGGTCTCGCTGTACGACGACTCGACCCTCAGCGGGCTGGAAATACCCGATGCCCGCGTTGAGACGCTCGGCGCGCCCAAAACCTACGAGCAGGAGATCAACGGCGTCGTCCACGGTGTCATTGAGGTCCGCTATGCCATCTATCCGCAGCACAGCGGCACACTGGACATTCCCTCCCAACTGTTCAGCGCCACCGCGGTGCCGCCGCGCGCCTCCGAAGGCCAACCCGGAACCCATAACGCCCGCTTTATTCAGCTGCGATCGCCGAGCCAGCAACTGACCGTCAAACCCATCCCCGACACCTACCCTGCAGGCGTTCCCTGGCTTCCCGCCAGACAGGTCAGGCTGAGCCAGAACTGGCAGCCTGACCCAAGTACCGAGCTGACCCGCGGAGAGCCGCTGACAAGAACCCTGTCGATCCAGGCGGACGGGCTAACCGCAACCCAGTTGCCTGAACTCAACACCCTGACCAATGACCAAGACGAGCTGCGCCAATATAGCGACCAGCCCCAGCTGGAGAACCAACTGTCGAGCAACGGCATACTGGGGCTGCGCCAGGAAAGCTCGGCGGTGGTGGCGCGTCACGCAGGACGTTTCACCGTGCCGGCGATCCGTGTGCAATGGTGGAACACCACCACCGACCAGCTGGAAGTGTCCGAGCTCGACGCCGTAACCCTGACGGTTCGCGGCAACAGCAGCTTTAACGACACCAGTGCCCCCTACCCCAGCCAACCCGCCGGCGAGTTGCCACTGCTCTGGCCGTGGCAGCTTGCTACCGCATTGCTGCTGGCGGCACTGGGCTGGGCGCTGCTGCAGCTGCGCACCGCCCGACGTGCCCTGATCGCCCTCGATGAGCTGGGCGAAGATACGGTCAATCTCGAAGCCGATCAGGCCGGGAATCCGCTGGCCGACCTGCAAACAGCCTGTCGTCACAACCAGCCTGCCGAGGCCCGCAAGGCATTGGAGCACTGGGCCAAGCAGCAGGAAAGCGACCTCATCGCCCTCAGCCACGCCCACCCCATCCTTGCCGACGCGCTGGATGACCTGAACGGCTGTCTGTTTGGCCAGACCGAACACGCCTGGCGCGGAAAACCGCTCTGGCGCGCCGTTCGCAAGGTAACCCAAGCCCGCCAGCGCGAGGCCGAAGCGCTGGGTGAAAATGCAATAGAGCCGTTATATCCGGATGTGTAACGCAGACAAACCTTGGTTTGTCGTATCGACGCCCAACAAGGTCTGCCTTGGCAGATCATCGAATCTCATTAACTGAGCCTCCCTACTGTCGGTCCAATACGGCACCGATGGTCGAGTGTGCATCGGGGTTAGTCCCGTTTACGCGGGCGAGTAGCGCAGGGCTGGCGGGAAGAAGGACGGCAGCCTGTTTGAGGAGCGTAGCGACGAGTTCTGCCGGCCCCCGCCAGACCGAGCAACGCAGCGAACCCGCAGGGCCGCGTAGCCGGGTGCCCGGGGGGATTGCTAAGGGGGGCCGGGCAAGCGGTCCCCCTTGGCTCGCCAGGAAAGGCGAAAAATGAGGATCGCGGCAACTCGGCAAACAGCTCTGCTACTCGAATTATCTCTTCCCAGTTACAGCATTACCCCTGCCCTCCCCGGACCGCTGAGCAACGACCTCCAACAGATGCGTTTATCTCGAAACTCAGCGTTGAACCGCCCCCCACAAAAAAACCGCCCGAAGGCGGTTTTTTTGTGCAGCTCAAACCACTCAGCTACGCAGCTTCTCCGGACGGATCAGGAAGCGAGCCAGTGCCGGCAACAGCCAGAGTGCGCCGAACATGTTCCACAGGAACATGAAGGTCAGCAGGATACCCATGTCGGCCTGGAACTTGATCGCGGAGAAAATCCAGGTCGCCACACCAATGGCCAGGGTGAAGCCGGTGAAGGTCACGGCCTTACCCGTGGTCTTCAGGGTTTCATAGTAGGCCTCCTGCAGCGGCAGGCCCTGACGCAGATAGGTTTCCAGACGGCTGTAGATATAGATGCCGTAGTCGACACCGATACCCACACCGAGCGCAATTACCGGCAACGTTGCCACCTTCACGCCGATGCCCAGGAATGCCATCAGGGCGTTGGCCAGAACCGAGGTCAGGGCCAGCGGGATGATGATACACAGCACCGCGCGGATCGAACGGAAGGTAATCAGACACATGAGGATGACCACCGCGTATACGGTGAGCAGCATCTTGGTCTGGGACGCTTCGATCACGACGTTGGTCGCCGCTTCGATACCGGCATTACCGGCAGCCAGCAGGAACTGCATGTCCTCGGTGTTGTACTCGGCAGCGAACGCTTCCACTTCTGCGGTCGCCCGCTTCAGGGTGTCTGCCTTGTGATCGTCCAGGAAGATCATGACCGGAGCCAGCGAGCAGGCCGAGTTGAACATGCCCGACGGCGCACGGCTGATGGCGTTGTTCAGGTTGTCCTGGTTACGCGACAGGGTTTGCCACTTCAGGTTGCCCTCGTTGTTACCCATGATCACCTGTTTGGCTACCGTCACCAGCGATACCGCCGACTGGACGCCTTCCAGGTTGTTCATCCGCCATTCCAGCTGATCGATGGCCTCCATGGTCTCGTAGGCCGAGCACATCTCGTCTGGCGTCTTGACCATGACCACCAGAATGTCGGAGCTGGTGGAATAGTTTTCGATGATGAACTGGTTATCCAGGTTGTAGCGCGAGTCGGCACGCAGCTCCGGAGCACCCGGATCCAGGTCGCCGATGGCCACGTTCTTGCCGTGATAGATACCAAAGCCGAAGGCGATGATGGCCAGCACGACCGAAATCGGCGCGACCGTCGGATGAGCAAACTTGGCAACACCGAGCCACAGGCCTTGCGGACGGTTGGCCATGTTACGGTTGCGCTCGACCGCCTTGCGGCTGATACCGATGTAGGACATCAGGATCGGCAGCAGCATCAGGTTGGTCAGGATGATCACACCCACACCCACGGACGCTGCGATACCCAGCTCACGGATGACCTCGATCTCGATCAGCAGCAGGGTTACGAAGCCGACCGCATCTGAAATCAGTGCAACGATGCCCGGGATGTACAGTGCACGGAACGCGCGACGGGCAGCGGTCTGGCTGTCATCGGCGTTGGTGTACTCGATCGCCATGCCATTGATGATCTGCACACCGTGGGAAATACCGATGGCAAATACCAGGAACGGAACCAGAATCGAGTACGGGTCCAGACCAAAGCCCAGGGTACGCAGCAAGCCAAGCTGCCAGACCACCGCGATAACCGAGCACACCAGTGTGGTGATCGAGCTTTTCAGGCAGCGGGTGAACATCATCAGCAGAACAAAGGTGATCAGCAGCGCGGCACCGAAGAACATCACCACCTTGATGATGCCGTCGATCAGGTCACCAACCTTCTTGGCAAAGCCGACAATGTGAATCTGGATGTTCGGGTTCTCGCCCTGAAACTCGCTGCGGATCTTCTCTTCCAGCTGACGGGAGAAATCGCCGTAGTCGAGCTGAATCAGTTCGCCCTGATTCTCCGGGTTGGGATACGCTTCCTGCAGCGGGATGTCGATGATGGTGGACTTGAAGTTGTTCGCCACCAGACGACCGATTTCACCGGACTTGAGCACGTTTTCGCGCAGCTCTTCCAGGTCGGCCTCGCTCAGATAGGCCGGACGATTGGCAACCGGACCACCATCGAAACCGTATTCGGTCACCTCGGTCCAGCGCACGTTCGGCGTCCACAGCGAGCGCAGGTTGGAGCGGTCAACACCGGGCAGGAAGAACACCTCGTCGTTGATCCGCTTGAGGGTCTCCATGTACTCGGTACTGAAGATGTCGCCATCCTTGATCTCGACAGCGATGCGAATCGAGTTGCCGAGGTTCGGCAGATCGTTCTCGTGCGCGATCATGTTGGCAATGTAGGGATGCTTGAGAGGAATCATCTTCTCGAAGCTGGTATCGGGCTTGACCTGCGCAGCCTGATAACCGAAGAACACGGTCAGCAGCGCGAACAGCAGAAGAACAACAATCCGATTGTTGAAGATCAAGCGTTCCACAAAGGGAGCGCTCGTTTCCTGATGAAGCTTGGACATCCAGACTCTCCTGGCAGCTGTTTGTTATTGGTTTTCGGGCAGGCCGTTGGCTGCCGCCTTGACCACGCCTTGCTGGCCGACCAGCACCAGCTCGCCGTCTGGCAGGCGCTTGGCTGTTGCCAGGGCAACGCGGTCCGGACGAACCGCAACATTGAAGGTCTTGCCATGATCGGTGCTGGTCACTACCACGCCACCGGCGCCAACAACCGACAGCGAACCGTCAGCAGACAGGTTGCCACCCAGCAGGGTTGCTTCCAGCGGGCCGTTGTTCGGGGTGTGCAGCTCGACCTGCTCCCAGCTTTCGCCGAAATCAGCCGAGCGGTACATGTTGCCGCGCAAACCCCAGACTACGACCTGGCCTTCAAGACCGGTACCGGCGGTACCGAACCAGGTACCGTCATAGGGCGACGTCTGCAGGGTTTCCCAGCTGTCACCAAAGTCGGGGGAACGGTACATGGTGCCCATCTCGCCAACCAGGAACAGGCCGGTGCCTTGAACGGCGGTCACCGCGTTGTAGTGGAAGCCATCGGGGTTATCGATGTCGAAAGACAGGTCTTCCCAGGTCTTGCCCGCGTCATCGGTGCGCAGGTAAGTACCATAGGCACCGAAGGCAAAACCCGTGTTGGCATCACGGAACCAGACGTCCATCAGCGGGCGCTCAAGCAGGCCCGGGCCATCCGGATCGGCCGCTTCATCCAGGGCGGGGTCACGGTACTGCAGCTCCCAGCTGGCACCGGCATCACTGGAATGCAAGATCACGCCATCGTGGCCGACCGCCCAGCCGTTATTGGCATCGGCGAAATACACCGCCGTCAGCAGTTGGCGGACCGGAGACGCAGCCTGAGTCCAGCTTGCCCCCTGATCATCCGAATAGACAATATGGCCACGGCTGCCCACGGCCACCAGACGATCGCCGGCAGACGCGACATCCAGCAGCAGAGAGTGACTGGCCAGATCAGACATGATCGCCGGCTTGGGTGCTTCAGCAACGGTATCGGCAGCCAGAGCGGGTGTGATTGATGCGGTCATCAGTACAGCGCCCAGGCCAGCGGCCTTGAGCACACGTGCAGCAAAGGATTGCTTGCGGAACTGCGCCCGCTGGCCGATGGCAAAGGCCAGTTGAGTCGTTTGAGTGCGCCAACGAGTGGGCTCGCGCATACACCATTCCCCCTTATTGTTATCCATCTTTCCGTTATTGAACGGGACTGCCCATGGTAACGAGCACGGGGAGGCGGCGCCAACGGCTCACGGTTATCTTTTGTTAATCACGTTATCAATGCAGAAGGCCGCATTTTCACTGCAATATTTCGTCACACAGTTTATTGAATACATGATGTATTGGAGCAGGCTGGCGAATAATCCGTGGCACCGGCGATTGAAAGCAGGCGCCGAGACATAAAAAAACCCGCCGGTTGGCGGGTTTCTTTACAGCAGTCAGCTATCAATGCGACAGCTTGCTACCGCTGGACTTCCGTACCTTCTCCGGGTTGATCAGGAAGCGCGCCAGTGCCGGCAGCAGCAGCATCGCACCGATCATGTTGACCAGGAACATAAAGGTCAGCATCAGACCCATGTCAGCCTGGAACTTGATTGCAGAGAAGATCCAGGTCGCGACACCGATCGCCAGACACAGACCGGTAAACAGTACCGCCTTACCAGTGGAGCGCAGGGTCTCGTAATAGGCCTCCTGCAGCGGCATGCCTTGACGCAGGAAGCTCTCCAGACGGCTGTAGATATAGATACCGTAGTCCACACCGATACCCACGCCCAGCGCGATAACCGGCAGCGTTGCCACCTTCATACCGATGCCGAGGAAGGCCATCAGCGCGTTACCCAGCACCGAGGTCAGGATCAGCGGCAGTACGATACAGATGGTCGCCGGCAGCGAACGGAAGGTGATCATGCACATCACACCTACCCAGATGTATACCAGCACCAGAATCAGCAGTTCGGAGCTGGAGATGATCTCGTTGGTTGCCGCCTCGATACCGGCGTTACCGGCCGCCAGCTTGAACTCCATGTCATCGGTGTTGTACTCGGCTGCGAACTCTTCGACGGCCGCCGTGGCGCGCTTGAGGGTGTCAGCCTTGTGGTCATCCAGGAAGACCATGACCGGAGCCAGCGAACAGGCCGCGTTGAACATGCCCGACGGCGCACGGCTGATGGCGTTGTTCAGCACATCCTGATTACGCGACAGCCCCTGCCACTTCAGGTTGCCCTCGTTGGAGCCCATGATCACCTGCTTGGCGACGGTTACCAGAGACACAGCGGACTGCACGCCTTCCAGGTTCTGCATCTTCCACTGCAGCTGATCGATCGCTTCCATGGTTTCGTAGGCAGAGCATTTCTCCGGCGGAGTCGCAACCATGACAACCAGAATGTCGGAGCTGGTGGTGTAGTTCTGGATGATGAAATCGTTGTCCTTGTTGTAGCGCGAATCCGGACGCAGCTCCGGCGCACCGGCATCCAGGTCACCGACCTTGATGTTGTTCTTCTGGTAAACGAAGCAGGTAGTACCGGCGACCAGAGCAACGATGACCATCCAGGGCGCCACATTCGGATGAGCGACGTTGGACAGGAAGCGCCAGAACGGATGCTCGCGAACCGCATCGCGCTTGGAGCGCTCAACCGCCTTCTTGCTGATGCCCAGATAGGAAATGGTGACCGGCAGCATGATCAGGTTGGTAAACACGATCACCGCAACACCGATGGATGCACCGATTGCCAGTTCGTGGATCACGTCGATCTTGATGACCAAAAGGGTAATAAAGCCTACCGCGTCAGCCAGAATCGCGATCATGCCCGGCAGGAACAGCTGACGGAAGGTCAGACGTGCCGCCACCAGCGCGTTATCCGCCCCACCGGACTGCAGGGCAATACCGTTGATCTTCTGCACCCCGTGGGAAATACCGATGGCGAAGATCAGGAACGGCACCAGCATCGAATACGGGTCCAGACCAAAACCGACCAGGTTGATCAGACCCAGCTGCCAGATCACCGCAATCACGGTAGTCACCAGCACCGATACGGTACTGCGAATACACCAGGTAAACATGTACAGCAGAACGAAGGTAATGACGAACGCAATGCCGAAGAAGCCGACAACGCCGATCAGACCATCGATCAGATCACCCACCTTCTTGGCGAAACCGACAATGTGAATCTTGATGTTCGGGTTTTCGGACTGGAAGCGATCACGAATCTTCTCTTCCAGCAGGTGCGAGAACTGCTTGTAATCCAGACGCAACAGCTCGCTCTGGTTGTCCGGATTGGGATAGAACTCCTGCAGCGGCACCTCGATGATGCTCGACTTGAAGTTGTTCGCGACCAGTCGACCGATCTCACCGGATTTCAGGACATTGGCACGCAGCTCTTCCAGATCCTCCTCGTTGGTGTAGGACGGATGGTTGGTTACCGGGCCACCGTCGAAACCGTACTCGGTTACCTCGGTCCAGCGCACGTTCGGCGTCCACAGCGAACGCAGATTCGAACGGTCTACACCGGGCAGGAAGAAGACTTCGTCGTTGATCTGCTTGAGCGTCTCCATGTACTCGGTGCTGAAAATATCACCGTCTTCGATGGCGACCGCAATGCGGATCGAGTTGCCGAGGTTGGCCAGATCATTCTGGTGCTCAAGCATGTTGACGATATAGGGATGTTCCAGCGGGATCATCTTGGCAAAGCTGGTGTCGGGTCGCACCTGCAGCGCCTGATACCCCAGAAACAGGGACACGAGAGAGAAAATAATCACCACGGCAAGGCGGTTATTAAATACCAACCGCTCCATGAATGGTGCGTTACTCTGGTCAAAAGACATCCAGATTCTCCTGGCTTGTAATTATTATCAGTGAGCTTTCAAGGCGCTTGCCGGCATGGTGGCGACACCATGTTGACCGACCAGCAGCAGTTCGCCGTCACCCAGCGCCTTGGCAGAAGCCAGTGCGATACGGTCAGGACGGGTCATCACGTCAAAGCTGTTGCCGCCATCAGTACTGCTCAGCACAACGCCGCCAGCACCGACGACCACCAGCTTGCCGTCACCGGACAGACCACCACCCAGCAGGGTCGCTTCCAGCGGACCGTTGTTCGGCGTCAGCAGCTCGACCTGCTCCCAAGTGTCACCGAAGTCGGTGGAGCGGAACATGTTTCCACGCAGGCCCCAGACCAGAACCACGTTATCGCTGCTGGTACCGGAAGCGCCAAACCAGGAGCCGTCATAGGGCAGATCGGTCAGGGTTTCCCAGGTATCACCGAAGTCCGGCGAGCGGTACAGGGTACCCATTTCGCCAGCCAGCATCAGGCCGGCACCCTTGACGGCGGTGATCGCGTTGTAATGGAAGCCATCGGGATTATCGATGTCGTAGGAGCGGTCTTCCCAGGTTTTGCCGCCATCATCGGTACGCAGGAAGGTGCCGTAGGCACCAATTGCAAAACCGGTATTGGCATTCTTGAACCAGACATCCATCAGCGGACGCTCAAGCAAGCTCGGGCCTTCCGGATCAATCGGTTGATCCAGCTCGGGATCGCGGTATTGCATCTCCCAGTTTGCTCCGGCATCACTGGTATGCAGGATCAGCGAATCATGCCCCACCGCCCAGCCGTTCTTGTCGTCGGCAAAGTAGACGGCTGTCAGCAGCTGACGGACAGGGACGTTCGCCTGTGTCCAGGTCTTGCCCTGATCATCGGAATAAACGATATGACCACGGCTGCCAACAGCAACCAGGCGATCACCGGCGACGGCCGCATCGACCAACAGGGTATGGGCTGCCAGATCCGACTTGATTGCAGGTTGAACGCTTTCCTCGGCGACATCAGCGGCATGGGCTGATGCGGCGCCCAGTGCCATCATGCCGGACAGCATCACGGCCTGTGTCAACGCACTGAGAGAAAAGCCTTTCTTAAGATAGTTGCCCGACGCGTTCATGTCTGTCCGGGCCACGAATGGAGCGCGCCAATTGCACGGCTTACGCATACACCACCCCTCTTTGTTTTTATAGGTGCTTCTGCTCCGCTACGGGAACACGTTTTATTATCAACCCGGACCGCACCCCACACAGGCGCACCCGAATCAGTTATCCCTCCAGCGGACAAGGCATATTAGAGGCCCGCAAGGCGCTGCACAAATACCTCTCGGTAATTTTTTATTAAAATTTCGGCCTTGCGTGTGCTGAGTAACTCATTTATCGAGGCCGACTTCAAGACCCGCGCCCAACACGGGCGCGGGCTCGCCGGGTCAAGCCAGCGACTTGCTGACCACCTCATAGACATCAGGCGACAACGGGCTTTGCGCCATGATGCGCGCCAGCTCCGCCTTCATCAGATCCTGGCGCTTGGGATCGAACTTGCGCCAGCGGCTGAGTGGCGTTAACAGCCGCGAGGCAATCTGCGGATTACTGCGATCCAGTTCAATGATCCGGTCAGCCAGAAACGCATAGCCACTGCCGTCCAGCGCATGGAAATTGATCAGGTTCTGGTTGGCAAAGGCGCCGATCAGCGCACGCACCTTGTTCGGGTTACGCATGGTGAACAGCGGGTGCTCCATAAGCTTGCGCACGCGCTCCAGCGCGCCGGGCTGGCTGGCTGCAGCCTGAATGCTGAACCACTGGTCCATGACCAGAGGGTACTCCGCCCAGCGCTCGGCGAACTCGGCCAGCGCCGCTTCACGCTGCTGCTCGAACGGCGAATTGACCAGCGCCACCAGCGCGGCCTGGCGGTCAGTCATATTGGTCGCCTCGACAAACTGGCGCACGCACCAGCCCACCACCTGCTGCTCACCCGTCAGCATCAGATAGCTCAGCAGGCTGTTTTTCAGGCTGCGCGCCGCCATGGCATCGGCCTTGGCGCTGAACGCCCCCGACCCGGCCGCGGCCAGAATCTGATAACGCGCCGACATCTCGTCACGCAGTGCCTCGGCCAGTGCCCGACGCAACCACTCGCGGGTGTAGTGGATGGCATCCACGTCGGCAACCTCGGCCAGCTCGATCAGATAGGCTTCGGAGGGCAGACGGATGATTTCCGCGACCATGGCAGCATCCAGCTCGGCGTCGGCAATCACGCTGCGCATGACCTCGACCAGCCGCTGATCCAGGTTCAGCGGACGACCGGCACGATGAATCTCGACCAGCCCCTGCAGCACGTCAACCGCCAGTCCCTGCGCCGCTTCCCAGCGGTTGAAGCCGTCCGGGTCATGCTTGGCAAGAAACACCCGATCATCGCGGCTGTACGGGTAGCTGAGCTTGACCGGCGCGGAGAAGCCGCGCAGCAGCGACGGCAGCGGGCAGTTCGGTACATTCTCGAACACCAGGGTCTGCTCTGCTTCGGTAATCGACACCACCGCCTCGTTGCCAAGGGCCTTGCCCTCCAGCTGCAACGGAATTTCGTTGCCGTCACGATCCAGCAGCGCCATGCGTACCGGGATCACCTGCGGTTGTTTCTCGGACTGACCGGGGGTTGGCGGGCAGACCTGACTGAAATGCAGGCGATACTCGCGACTGGCCGCGTCGTACTCGCTGCGCACATTCAGGCGCGGGGTGCCGGCCTGGCTGTACCAGCGCTTGAACTGGGTAAAGTCGGCACCGTTGGCGTCTTCCAGCGCCTTGATAAAGTCGTCGCAGGTGACCGCCTGACCATCGTGGCGCTCGAAATACAGGTCCGTGCCCTTGCGGAAGCCCTCTTCGCCCAACAGGGTGTGCAGCATGCGCACCACTTCGGCGCCCTTCTCGTACACGGTCAGGGTGTAGAAGTTGGATATCTCGATAAAGGAGTCCGGGCGCACCGGGTGCGCCATCGGGCCGGCGTCCTCAGCGAACTGGTTGGCCCGCAGGAAGGTGACATCCTCGATGCGCTTGACCGTGCGCGAGTTCATGTCGGCAGAAAATTCCGAGTCGCGGAAGACGGTAAAGCCCTCCTTGAGCGACAGCTGGAACCAGTCGCGGCAAGTCACCCGATTGCCCGACCAGTTGTGGAAGTACTCGTGCGCCACCACCGCTTCAACCCGCTGGAAGGCCATATCAGTGGCCGTGTCCTGGTGGGCCAGCACGCAGCTGGAGTTGAAGATATTGAGGCCCTTGTTCTCCATCGCGCCCATGTTGAAGTCGTTGACCGCGACGATCATGAAGATGTCCAGATCGTACTCGCGGCCATAGACCTCTTCGTCCCAGCGCATGGAGCGCTTGAGGCTGTCCATCGCGTGGTCGCACTGGGTGCGGTTTTCCGGCTCGACGTAGATGCGCAGGTCAATGGTACGCCCGCTCATGGTGGTGAAGCTGTCCTGCAGCAGACACAGGTCACCGGCGACCAGCGCAAACAGGTAGGCCGGCTTCGGGAACGGGTCTTCCCAGCTGACCCAGTGGCGCCCGCCTTCGTGCTCGCCCGAGGCAATCGGGTTGCCGTTGGACAGCAGCACCGGATAGCGCTCGCGCTCGGCGATCACCGTGGTGGTGAACCGGCTCATCACATCCGGGCGATCGAGGTAGTAGGTAATCTTGCGGAAGCCTTCGGCCTCGCACTGGGTGCAGAACATGCTGCCAGACTTGTACAGCCCTTCCAGCGCAGTGTTGTTCTGCGGCTCGATACGGGTAGTCAGGGCCAGTTCGAATTGCGCGCGGGTCGGTTGCAGGGTCAGGCTGTCACTGTCGACCTGGTAGGCGCCCTCGCCCAGCTCCTGCTCGTCCAGCACCACCTTTTGCAGCTCCAGTTGCTGGCCGTCCAGCACCAGCGGCGGCAAGGCGGTCTCGGCATGGCGTTCGGTATTCAGGCGCAGGGCCAGACGGCTGTGCACCAATGCATGATCTTCAAACAGCTCGAAGGTCAGCTGGGTCTCGTCGATCCAGTAATCCGGCGCCTTGTAATCCTTGAGGTATATCGTCTTTGGTTGTTCGGTACGCATGTTCAGGCTCCGCTGCGGCCGGACCGGCCGCTGAATTCATGTTCGGCCGCCCCGCTGCAGGGCGGCCCTGCCGAAATGGCTCAACTGGCGCTGAAGGCCAACTGATAGGCTGTGTACTTGCGAATATTGATGACTGCGGTGTCGAGCAGCAGATACTGCCCCTTGATGCCGAGCAGAGTGCCTTCCAGCACCGGCTCCTTGTCCAGGTTGGCCGACTGCGGCTTGGCAACGTACTGCTCGACCGGATAACGAATCTCCAGCGCCTCGGCCTGCGGCAACAACTGCAAGGCCTGCAGCCCGAATCGCGCCTGCAGCTCGGCTATGCCGGCCTCGGCATTATCGAGCAGGCGATCACGCTCGGCGCACAGGTCCAGCGGCTCGGGGTCGCCCTTGAGCAGGGCACGCCAGTTGGTCTTGTCTGCCACCTGCTGACGCAGCAAGTCTTCCACCAGACCGGATTGCTGGCGGGTAGCGACGCGCAGAATCGGCAACGCCTGACTGGCCCCCTGATCGACCCAGCGGGTCGGCACCTGAGAGGCCCGGGTAATCCCCACCTTCAGGCCCGAGGAGTTGGCCAGATAAACGATATGGTCGGTCATGCAGAACTGCTCGCCCCAGGCCGGTTCACGACAGGTACCCTGGTCGTAATGGCACTTTTCCGGGCTCATGATGCAGCTGTCGCACTGCGCCAGCTTGGTAAAGCAGGGGTAGCAGTAACCCTGATTAAAGCTCTTCTTGGTCTTGCGGCCGCAGTGCACGCAGTGAATCGGCCCCATGGCCTCCAGCCGTATGGTCTTGCCCAGCAGGCCGTTCAGCGGCACCCGCTCTTCGCCGATGGGCAGACTGTAATCGACCGGAGCGTCGGCTGTATCGAGCAGACCGATCATCTTGCTGACGTTGCCTTCGAACTGCAAAAGACTCAATGCAGGGTCTCCGAACCGGTCGAAAACAGGATGTTCGGCACCTCTTTCTGCTGCGACTTGCAGCTCTGCGGCCCCATGTAACCGGTACGTTCCTCTTCCGGCAGGTTGTCCTGTTCCCAGGCAATCATCGCCTGCAGGCACAGCTCCTTCTGCTCTTGCGTCAGCTTGCGGCCATCCGGCCACTTGCCGATCTCCACAGCGAGCTTGAGGCTCTGATAAATATCAGGGGTGATGTTGCGCAGCATATCGATGAAAGTGGTCATCGCGCCTCCCGCTGGAATGATGAAAAACCGCTATTGTACTCGCTCACCGCAGCCGCTGCAGCGTTCCGGCCACGGCGCCAATGGCGCACCCGGCAACAAAGCCGCTGACATGCGCCGCGTTTGCAATGGCACCAAAGCCCAGCAGCGTGATCAGCCCGGTCATGCACAGCACCAGCCACGCCAGCATCATGATGACCACGCCGCGTGGCAGATCAAAAAACACGTTGGGCGCGAGCTTCTGGTAAACCCAACAGTAGCCCAGCAGGCCATAGAGCACGCCGGAGAGCCCGCCAAACAGGCTGCTGCCACTCCACAGCCACTGGGCGGTGTTGGAAAGCACGCCGATAAGCAGCGTCAGCCCGAGCAGCCAGAACCCGCCGGAGCGCATCTCGATACGCCGACCCAGCTCCCAGTACCAGAGTGCATTGAACGCCAGATGCATGACACCGAAGTGCAGGAAGATCGGTGTAATCAACCGCCACCACTGGGCCATGTCGGGCTGCGCCGCCAGGTAGCCGGAGTCTTCCAGCGGCGTAAAGGTAAACATCACAATGCCACGCGCGTCGCCGCCAAGGCCGGTCAGCAATGCCACCAAAGCGGTAAGCGCCAGTACCGCCAGGGTAACCGGTATCAACCGATGTGCCCGGCGCCAGAACTGCGCTGCCTGGCTGGACGGGCGCTGCGGCGCCGGGCTGTCCGCAAGCGCTTGCGGCCCCTGCGCGTAGGCGGCGCGAACAATCTGGGCGGCCGCTTCGTCGACCACCCAGACCACCTGCATGCCACCCTCTTCCACCACTCGGTGTACCACGCCATGACTGCGCAGAAAACGCACCAGCGGCGACAGGTCCTCATCGAGCTGACAGGTCAAAGCCTTGAGCATGAAACACCTCAATCGAGCCTGGGAACGTCGACCCAGACAAAGTGGTCGCGATCCAGATGGCGCTCGCCGTCCCACCGATAGGCCACCAGCTTACCGTACTTGACCGCGCTGTAATCCAGGCAGGCCAGATTGGGGCGAATCGGATGCGGCCGCCCCTGCTGCCAGTAATGACCCACAAACAGCATCGGCTGTTCCGGACCATAGATCAGCAACTCGGCGCGCTGATCCTCGCTGAGCGGTCTGGCGGCAATCTCGGTGGGCAGTGCATCCGGTTGAAACACCACATCGCCATAGGTCAGCGGCGCTTCTTCCCAGAACTTGGTGCGGAAAAAGGCGCGGGTAAAGCCGTCCTTGCCGGTCATGGTCATGCCGTGCGGCAAGCGCATGTCGGTGCCACGCAGGAGTCGGTCAAAGGTCTGGGCGGCAAAGCTGCCCCGCTCCACCGAGGCTTCGATGAACTCGCGATCCACCCGCCCATCCGGATACTGCTCACGCAGCGGCTGTATCAGCCGGGCGTCCCAGCAGGCATGCACCATACGGAACAGACCAAAATCGAGAAATAGCGGCAGCTGGCCGAACCAGCCGACAAGGTCGCGCCACTCCTGCGGCCAGTGTGCAAACTGCTCCAGGGTGTCGCCGATCTGACGCAGGTGGCGCTCGTTGTGCTCACGCAGATACTCGCGGCCACTGCCGGCCGGTGCGCGGGTTTCCCAGCACAGGGCATTGAACTCATGGTTGCCCATGATGCACTGCGCTTCACCCGCCTCGACCATGCCATGAACCAGATGCAATGCCTCGCGAATACGCGGACCACGGTCAATAATGTCGCCAAGAAACAGCGCCTTGCGCTGCGGGTGGCGCCAGACGCCAGCCTGCACCCGATAGCCCATCAGCTCAAGCAGGCGCTCCAGCGTATGCGCACAACCGTGCACATCGCCAATGATGTCGTAACCCTGATTCTCGACCATCCGTAGCCTACTGATCAGTCAGCCGGCTGGACCAGCCGAGCTTGCTGCGACAGATCGCGTAGAAGTTGTGATCCAGCGGATGCAGCAGACGCAGCTTCTGCGGCTTCTTGCGGATGGTAATGCTGTCACCGGGTGCACAGGAGATGTGCACCTGGCCATCACAGCTGACCTGCGGATAGATACCGCTCTGCTTGGAGATAATGATCTTGAGTTCGCTGTTGCCATCGACCACGATCGGTCGGCTCGACAGCGTGTGCGGGAACATCGGCACCAGCACCACGGCATCCAGCTTCGGATGCATGATCGGGCCACCGGCCGACAGCGCATAGGCGGTCGATCCGGTCGGGGTGGCGACAATCAGGCCATCGGATTTCTGGCTGTAGACAAACTGGCCGTCCACATATAGCTCAAACTCGATCATCCGCGCCGACTTGCCCGGATGCAGCAGCACATCGTTCAGCGCCTCGCTGGTACCCAGCTGCTCCTCGCCGCGACGCACGAAGGCGTCCAGCAGAAAGCGGGTCTCGACCATGTACTGGCCGGCCAGCACATCGCCAACCTTCTGTTCCAGTTCGTCCGGCGGAATATCGGTCAGAAAGCCGAGGCCGCCACGGTTAACCCCCAGCACCGGAATGTTGTAGCGGCACAGCGCCCGGGCCGCGCCAAGCAAGCTGCCGTCACCGCCCACCACGATCACCAGATCGCAGATCTCCCCCATCATCTTGCGCGAACAAACCTGCTGCTGATGACCGGGGAGCAGATCCGCCACCGCATCTTCCAGGATTACCGTATGCCCGGTATCGAGCAGAAAGCGCTTGAGGCGTTTGAGGGTATCGACCACCCGCCCGCTGCCGAGGCGTCCGATGAGACCGATATTGCGGAACTGATCCATACCACCTCTTTGCGTTCGTGTCAGAGATGCCCGAGACTGAGCGGACGAGCGCCGATTATTCCGCAGCCAGCCTGGGCTGGCAAATACGAGAGGTTTCATGCTGCCCGTCTTTGCACACGCCAGCGTCCGCGACATGGCCTGGATTGCCTTCAGCCCCCCCCTGCTCAACGACCGGCTGCTGCCCATGCGCGACCCGCTGCAAGGCAGCGCATGGCGGGACGATCCCGAGCAATTGCTGCACGCCCTGCAGACCCTGGACCAGGCCCCTGCTGCGCTCGACGCGCTGCTCGGCGAATCACCGGACCGTCGTCTGGGCAATTATTACGAACGCCTCTGGCATGCCCTGCTCAGCCTTGCTCCCGACACCCGCATCCTGGCCCACAATCTGGCCCTGCGTGACGGCGCGCACACCTATGGCGAACTGGACCTGATCATTGAGGCGGCCGATGGCGCCGTGGTTCACCTCGAACTGGCGATCAAGTTTTATCTCGCCAGACCCGAGCTGCATTCAACTGACAGTGCTGTCAGTGATCCTGCCATCTGGTGGGGCGTGGATCCGCGCGACAATCTGGCCAGCAAACTGCAGCGGCTGCGTGAACACCAGCTGCCGCTGGCGGCGCGACTACCGGAACTGGCGACGGCCCATCGCGCGCTGCCCCTGCCGGACTGCTCGGCCGCCTGGCTGCAGGGAGGGCTGTTTCAGCACCTGCTGCGGCAGGTACCTCCGGTAGAGGGTCAGCAACCGCCCGCCGCACCGCTGCACTGGTGTCATCAACATGAGTTGAAATCGCTGGCCCCCACGCATCGCTGGCAACCCATGGCTCACAAGGCGTGGTTGATGCCGCCTGAGCCAGAAAGCGGAGCAGATCTGGACGTACATCAGATGGGCAGAATAAGCGAGCGCGCAGGAGAGCGCCGCGCCGTGATGTTCTGTACTGCGGACCAGCCACCACTGGCAAGCGAACGACTGCTATGTGTAGGTAATAACTGGCCGAACGGCTGAACCCGCCCTGGCGCTGCGGAGGTTATTCGTGATCGCTTGCGGTCCGATTTTGCACCTTGCCCAGCTCACGCTTGAGGGCAGCGTTGATCCGCTGCTGCTCCGCCAGTTCCTGCTTGATGTCCAGCAACTCGCCCTGAACAATCTCGAGATGATCAGCGTGGATGCCTTTGAGCTCGACCAGTGCCTGATCCTTCTCGATGGCCATGGCCTTGATTCGCGTAGTCAGCGTATCGATCTGCTGGCGCAGGTCGCGTACTTCCCGCGCATGCTGTTCACGCAGTTGCTGAAGCTCGCCTGCACCACTCGGTGCCACAGGTCGCGTGGACGTCAACGGGATGAGGTCATCCACATCATTGACCTGCCCGCCACCGTACCAGGTGTCTTCGGCCGCCATGTGCAGGCGCTCGGGCGCGATGTAGCGAATCGCCTCCTCATCCTCGCCAAGAATACCCAGTGCGTTGTTGGCAACAGCTTCCTTGACCAGCGCCAGATCATTGCTGTTGCCGCGCGTGCCCGGCTTCCACAGCATTGCCCGATACTGCGGCTGCTTGTTGAACCCGAGACAGACCAGCCGAATCGGGCCGCCGCCCATATCCGGGCCGCGATCACCGCGCTCGGCGATTTGCCGCAGCGGCAGGTTCCACAGGCGATTGACGTAGCCATCGAGGTCAAAGTCGATATTGAAGAACACCGCAGCGCGCACGTGCAGCCGGGTATTGATCTGCAGAAACACCGCCTGCACGGTTTCATCGGCGTGCTCGGGTGCTGCCACCAGACCATCCAGCAATGCCTCGAACTCGGGGAACAGCATCTCCTTGCAGATGCCCCGCTCCGAAAAGAACATGACCGCCTCGGTCAACAGCGGCTTTGTTGGCGTATTCATGACCTTTTCTCCTTGCCCCGAGCATCAATGTGCGCCTTTTTCAGGGCGAATGCACCCCGCGATTTCTCAGGCAACAAGTGTAGGCAAAAGGTTCATTCAGGTGTGTGATCGACTTGGCAAGCGATCGGCAGTCCCGGCGCTGTTGAGGGGAAAAAGCGGACATTCGTCGCAGAACGGATGCAAATGGCAGCGCCCGACAACCGGGCGCTGCGCACGGATCACATCAGGCCGATCAGAGCGCGGCAGCCAGACGCGAGCCCTGATCAATCGCCCGCTTGGCATCCAGCTCGGCCGCCACGTCGGCGCCACCGATCAGATGAACGGTCTTGCCGGCGGCAACCAGGCCGTCCTGCAACTCGCGCAGCGGCTCCTGACCGGCACAGAGGATAATGGTGTCAACCGGCAGCACCTTCGGCTCCCCGTTTTCGCCAATGCGGATATGCAGGCCCTCGTCGTCAATCTTCAGATAGTTGACCGAGTTGAGCATCTGCACCTGCTTGCTCTTCAGGCCCGCACGGTGAATCCAGCCGGTGGTTTTGCCCAGCCCATTGCCGACCTTGCTGTTCTTGCGCTGCAGCAGGTAGACCTCACGGGCCGGCGGATGCGGTTGCGGGGTAATGCCGGCAATGCCGCCACGCGCCTTCAGCTCCGGATCAATACCCCATTCCTTCCAGAACAGGTCGATATCCTGGCTTGGGCTGGTGCCCTGGTGGGTGATCATCTCCGAAACGTCAAAGCCGATACCGCCGGCGCCGATCACGGCGACCTTATGGCCAACCGGCTTGCGCTGCAGGATGGCATCCAGATAGCTGATCACCTTGGGATGGTCGATACCGGGAATATCCGGTGTGCGCGGCACGATACCGGTGGCGAGAATGACTTCGTCAAACTCCGCCAGATCGCTCGCATCAACACGGCGGTTAAGCTCCAGCTTGACGCCGGTCTTTTCGATCCGCTTGCCGAAGTAACGCAGGGTCTCGTAGAACTCTTCCTTGCCCGGGATAAGCTTGGCGATGTTGAACTGACCGCCGATCTTGTCGGCCGCATCAAACAGGGTGACCTGATGACCGCGCTCGGCAGCCACGGTGGCAGCGGCCAGACCGGCCGGGCCTGCACCCACTACCGCAATGTTCTTCACCTGGGTGGTCGGGATAAAGTTCAGCTCGGTCTCGTGGCAGGCTCGCGGGTTGACCAGACAGCTGGTCAGCTTGCCGCCAAAGGTGTGGTCCAGGCAGGCCTGATTGCAGCCGATACAGGTATTGATCTCGTCGGCACGGCCAGCAGCAGCCTTGTTGACGAACTCGGGGTCCGCCAGGAACGGGCGCGCCATGGAGATCATGTCAGCCGCGCCGTCAGCCAGCAGTTGATCGGCCAGTTCCGGGGTATTGATGCGGTTGGTGGTGACCAGCGGGATCGAGACCTCGCCCTTGAGCTTGGCGGTCACCTTGGCGAAGGCACCACGCGGCACCTTGGTGGCGATGGTCGGAATCCGCGCTTCGTGCCAGCCGATACCGGTGTTGATGATGGTCGCACCGGCCTTCTCAATCGCCTTGGCGAGCATGACGATCTCATCCCAGGTGCTGCCGCCCTCGACCAGATCGAGCATCGACAGGCGATAGATGATGATGAATTCCGGGCCGACCGCCTCGCGTACGCGGCGCACGATCTCGACCGGCAGGCGCATGCGGTTTTCGTAGCTGCCGCCCCAGCGGTCGGTACGCTTGTTGACGTGGGCAACCAGAAACTGGTTGATGAAGTAGCCTTCCGAGCCCATGACTTCGACGCCGTCATAACCCGCTTCCTTGGCCAGTGCGGCGCAGCGGGCAAAGTCGGCAATCTGCTTTTCGATCCCTTCCTCGTCCAGCTCCTTGGGGGTGAACGGGTTGATCGGCGCCTGTACCGCACTGGCAGAGACCTGCTTGGGGCTGTAGGCGTAACGGCCTGCGTGCAGAATCTGCATGCAGATCTTGCCGCCTTCGGCGTGCACAGCGTCAGTGATCACCTTGTGCTGGGCCGCTTCTTCCGGCGTGGTCATCTTGGCCGCGCCATGGGCAACGCAGCCCTCCTCGTTCGGACCAATACCACCGGTAACGATAAGGCCGGCACCCCCACGGGCGCGCTCGGCAAAGTAGGCCGCCTGGCGGTTGAAACCGTTCGGGCGTTCTTCCAGACCGGTATGCATTGACCCCATCAGGGTACGGTTGCGCAGCGTGGTAAAGCCCAGGTCCAGCGGGGCCAGCAGGTGCGGATACAGAGATTGTTCGCTCATCGGATACTCCGGCATCATCAGGATCGGCGCGGCGGATACCTGTCCGGCGCCTCGTTATGGAGCCAACAATAGGCCCAGCCGGGTGCTTACTCAATAACCCGAAGTGACACTTTCATAACCCTGAATTACACTGGCGTGCGACCTTCCACAGCGACCCCCACACGCCATGAAACTCGGTGATATCTCCGTTGGTTATCTGCTCAGCCTGCGCGAGGTCGTACAGCAACTCGGCCACGACCCGGCGCCACTGTTGAGCCGTTTCAGAATCACCGACGAGCTGCTCGCCCAGCCCCACGCCCGCATCAGCATTCCCCGTTTCATGCGCCTGGGTAACGCGGCCATTCGCTATACACGCGAGCCCGCCATCGGCCTGTTGATGGGCCAGTCCAGCCGCATCAGCCACCTCGGCCTGACCGGCATGGCAGCGCAATGCGCCCCGACCCTGCGTGCCGCCTTCAGCACCATGATCGAGTTCGAGCTGCTGGGTAGCCAGAATTACCGCGGCCACTCCAGCTTCGAGCCGCCGGCGGTGCGCTTTTACTCGATCAGCCCGTACAACATGTTCAACCTGTTCGTGGTGGACTCGGCGCTGGCGGCGCGGGCCCGGATCGGCCGTGATCTGACCGGCGGGAGGGCGCAGCTGCGCGAGGTACACATCGAGTTTCCGGCGCCGCCCTATGCCGCCCGCTATGAAGCGGTATTCGGCTGTCCTGTGCATTTCGAGCAGTCACACAACCAGATTGTCTGGGAGCCGCGTAGCCTCGACCTGCCGTTGGAGCAAAGCGCCGCCGCCACCCACGCCGATCTGCGCGAGCTGTGCCGGCAGCGCCTGAGCGAACTGACCCGCCATCGGGGATTGCGTGAGCGGGTCGAGACACTGGTTGCGCCTCAGCTGGATGGCCAGCCGCCAACGCTGGCAGAGGTTGCCACAGCGCTCGGACTACCCGCCTGGACCCTGCGACGGCGGCTCCAGCAGGAGGCCGGAACAGGCTATCAAAACATCATTGACGACATGCGCCGCGACCTCGCGGTGACCTACATCCGCGATACCGAAATGGCGCTGGGGGAGATTTCCTTCCTGCTGGGGTTCTCATCGCCGGAGGCGTTTCAGCGCGCCTTCAAGCGCTGGACAGGCGCTGCACCCGGGAGTTACCGCAAGGCGATCTTTGCAGAAAATAAAGCGGAGGAATATTTAAAACAATGACTTGGAATACACTTGGAGAAATGACGCGAAGAGCAGTTACAGCTCTTCGGCATCTTCCACGTCGTCGTCCCACTGTTGGGACTGCAGCTCGATCAACTCTTCAATGTAATCACTCATGTGATTTTCCTTCTTTGCGTGTCTGTTGCAGTAACGACCCTAGCGGCCGCAGATGACAGTCAGATGAAGGTTAACCACAGAGGTTCCCCAAGGAATTGATCTGCATCAGCCAGGCAGCACAACCAGCGCCACCAGCAACGCCGCCTCCAGCACTTCCACCAACGCGCCTGCGGTATCACCGGTGGTGCCGCCGATCCGCGTACGCAGGCGCTGACGCCAGAACAATGTCAGCAAAGTCGCTACCAGCAGCGCCAGCAACCCGCTCCCGCCAAACAGCAGCACCAGCACGGCATGCAGTACCAGTACCTGCAACAGGCGCGCCCGCGGCATGTGCTCGACCAGTTGTGCGCCCATGCCCTGCGGGCGCACGTAAGGCGTGCTAAACAGCAGGCCCGCCAGCGCGCCACGCGCTACCCACGGCACCAGCAACAAGGCGAGCCAGGCACCTGTCTCAAGCAGACTGACCAAGGCAGCCCACTTCACCAGCAGCACCAGCAGCAGCGAGACAACTCCGATCGGCCCACAGGCCGGGTCTTTCATGATCGCCAGCGTGCGTTCGACGCTGCCCATGCCGCCAACCCAGGCGTCCGCCGTATCGGCCAGCCCATCCAGATGCAGCCCACCGCTGAACCAGACCCAGAACACCAGCAGCAACGCCGCCTTGAGCGGAGCGTCAAGGTCGCCCAGCAATGCAGCCAACAGCAGCAGCGCCAACCCGAGCAACACGCCCACCGTCGGGTACCACAGCACGGAGCGCCCCAACTCCCGTGCAGTGGGAGCGCGCCACAGGCGAACCGGAATGCGACTGAGCAACTGCAGCGCCAGGCCAAAGGCAATCACGACCGCAGCTCCTCGACAGCACCGCCCGCGTAGTGCAGCCGATGCAGCGCGCCGTGCTCAACTTCAACCTGCAACAGCTGGCTCGGCGGCAAACCACGTGCCGCCGCCAGCAGCAATCGCATCACTCCACCGTGGGTGACCAGCAGGATCGTCTGCTCAGCGTATTCCCGTTCCAGCTGCGCCAACGCTGCCCAGACACGCTCGGAAAATCGCACCATCGGCTCGCCATCAGGCGGCGTAAAACCATAGGGGTCGTTCCAGAATGCGGCTAACGCATCGGCCTGATCGACCATCAGATCGCGTGGATGACGCCCTTCCCACTGACCGAAGTGAAGCTCGCGCAGGCCGTCCGCATACTTCAAAGGCAGTCGGTCACGCAGGCTCAGCTGCAGCGCAAACTGGGCGCAGCGGCGCAGCGGGGAGCTGACGATGCGCTGCCACCGGGGCTGCGCCGGCAACGCCGACCACATCTGCTGCCAACCCTGCTCGGTCAGGTCGTCATCCAGACTGCCGCGCAGGCCGCTACCCAACTCGGTCTCGCCGTGGCGCAGTAACAGCAGACTCAAACTCATTTGAAGCTCCCCGACACCGCGGCTTCGGCGAAGGTCGCCATTTCATTGTGCAGCCGACAGGCCGCCTGCAGCAGCGGCACCGCCAGTGCCGCACCGCTCGCCTCCCCCAGCCGCAGGTCCAGCGCCAGCAAAGGCTCGGCGTCCAGCGCCTGCAACAGCAAGCGATGGCCTGGCTCGGCACCACGATGGCTGTAGAACAGCCAGCTGCGCACATCGGCATTCATACGCACCGCGCACAGCGCGGCAGCAGTGCTGATGTAACCATCCACCAGCACCGGCAACCCGTTCTGCGCAGCGGCGATATAGGCACCGGCCAGCGCCGCGACTTCCAGCCCGCCAACCCGGCGCAGGGTCTCCAGCGCATCATTGGCATGGGGGCGGTGATGGGCGACCGCGCGCTCGATGACTCTGGTCTTATGACGCAAGCCGAGCGCCGTGAGCCCGGTACCCAGGCCCACCAGCTGGCTCACCGGCTGATCCAGCAGCAAGGCCGACAGCGCACAGGCGCTGCTGGTATTACCGATGCCCATCTCGCCGCCGATAAAGAGCTCGGCACCGTCCTCAACAGCACGCTGAACGGCCTCCTGACCAGCACTCAGCGCAGCATCACATTCGGCGACAGTCATCGCCGCGCCATGCAGAAAACTGGCTGTTCCGGCAGCGATATTGAGATGGCGCACGCCCGGCAGCGGCGCGATCTCGTGCGCCAGCCCCAGATCAATCAATTCCAGCGGCGCTCCCAGGTGCCGCGCCAAAACACTGATCGCGGCGCCGCCGTGGGCAAAGTTCGCCAGCATCTGCCCAGTCACCTCCTGCGGGTAAGCCGACACGCCCTCCACCGCGATACCGTGATCGGCGGCGAAAATGCTGATCCACAGGCGCTCCAGACTGGGCGCGCCGCGCCGCTGCAGACTGGCGAGCGTCACCGCAACCTGCTCCAGTCGCCCCAGCGAGCCAGCCGGCTTGGTGAGTTGCGCCTCACGCGCCAGCGCCTGCGCCAGCCGCCCTCTATCCACCGGCTGCGCCGGCTGCTGCCACCAGACACTCACAATGGCTCTCCTTTCAACACCTGCGGCAAGCCCGCGACGCAAAACACCACTCGCTCGCAGTCGGCCGCCAGCGCCTGATGCAACCAGCCGGCCTCATCGACAAAGCGACGCGTCAACTCGCCCATCGGCACCACGCCCAGTCCGGTCTCGTTGCTCACCAGCAGCACCCGACCCGGTAACGCAGGCAACGTTTCCAGCAACGCGCTGCGCTCACGCGCCCAGGCCTGCGGGTCGTCGGTCAGCAGCAGGTTGCTCAGCCACAGCGTCAGGCAGTCGACCAGCAGGCAGCGGTCTTCACGGGCCTGCTCCCGGAGCACCCGCGCCAGCGCGAGCGGCTCCTCGACCAGTGCCCAATGGGCCGGGCGCTGGTCGCGGTGGCGTTCGATGCGCTCGCGCATCTCCGCATCGCGCGGCTGGCAGGTGGCGATATACACCACGTCCAACCCGCTTTCAGTTGCCCGCCGCTCGGCATATCGGCTCTTGCCGGAGCGCGCACCACCGAGTATCAACTCAGCCATGGGCCACCCCGCACAGCTCGCGCAGGGCAGCGGTATCCAGATGCTGTTCGACCAGATCGGCGAGCCGATCCAGATCCCGTTCGCGCAGGGCGGCGTAGTCCACACCCTGTGCCGCCCGCAGCCCGGCCCAGCCAAGCAGCGCCTGCTGCGCCGCCGGCGACTCGAACAGCCCGTGCAGATAAGTGCCGGCCACCTGCCCATCCTCACTCAGGGCACCGTCGGCGCGGTCGTCATCCAGCAGCACCAGAGGATTTTCCAGCGCTTCGCCCTCGCTGACGCCGGCGTGAATTTCATAGCCGTTGACCTCAGCGCGATCGAGGCGCAGGCGCCCGTGCACGTTGCGCAACTGCTTCTCGGCACGCAACTCTGTGGTCATTGCCAGCAGCCCAAGACCCGGTTCGGCGCCAGCCACCCCTTCGAGCCCCAGCGGATCGTCAATCAGACTACCGAGCATCTGAAACCCGCCACAGATACCCAGCAGCCGGCCGCCGTAGCGCAGATGGCGGGCGATATCCCGATCCCAGCCCTGCGCACGCAGATGCTGCAGATCCGCCCGTACGCTCTTGGAGCCGGGCAGAATGATCAGGTCAGCCGCGGGCAGCGCCTGCCCGGCCGGAATAAACTGCAGGTCAACCTGCGGATGCAGGCGCAACGGGTCAAAGTCGGTGTGATTGCTGATACGCGGCAGCACCGGCACGACTATGCGCAGCGTATCGGCAGCGCCGCCGACCTGCCGCGTCTCGACCGCGTCTTCGGCTTCCAGATGCAGGTCGTGCAGGTACGGCAGCACGCCGAGCACCGGTTTGCCGGTGTACTGCTCCAGCCACCGCAGCCCCGGTTCCAGCAGCGCGATGTCGCCACGGAAACGGTTGATGACAAAGCCCCTTACCCGGGCCTGCTCTGATTCGGACAGCAGCGCCAGCGTGCCGGCCAGGTGCGCGAATACCCCGCCCTTATCGATGTCGGCAATGATGATCACCGGGCAATCAACCGCCTCGGCAAAGCCCATATTGGCGATATCGCCTTCACGCAGATTGATCTCGGCCGGCGAACCGGCGCCTTCCACCATCACGACCTGCGCCCACTCGCAAAGGCGTCCATGGGCTGCCAGCACCGCCTGCATCGCGGTCGGCTTGTAGGCGTGGTAGCTCACCGCATCCATGCTGCCGATCGGATGGCCGTTGATGATTACCTGCGCGCCCACGTCGGTATTCGGCTTGAGCAGAATCGGGTTCATGTCGGTGTGGGTCGGCAGCCGCGCGGCCTGCGCCTGCACCGCCTGCGCCCGGCCAATCTCGCCGCCATTGGTGGTCACTGCGGCATTCAGCGCCATGTTCTGCGGTTTGAACGGCACCACCACCACGTTCTGGCGAACCAGCCAGCGGCACAAGGCGCTGACCAGCGTACTTTTGCCGGCATCGGAGGTGGTGCCCTGCACCATCAGCGTCGTCAT
>MDTG01047712.1_pt1 | contig 86595 bp, 72 predicted proteins | sample 811421 | NCBI WGS metagenome assembly MDTG01 (sample SAMN05326645, study PRJNA326480) | marine metagenome | isolation source: seawater | place: Pacific Ocean: South East | collected 2011 | reverse complement strand
TATTTTAGCAGTCCGTAGGGGAATCGAACCCCTGTTACCAGGATGAAAACCTGGCGTCCTAACCCCTAGACGAACGGACCTATTATACTCTCAAAAAAAGAGAGTGAGCAAAATTAATAACTTTTATCCTCAAAAAAAAAAAAAATTAATATGATTTAGCAAAAATAACCCTCTGATTCGATGGGTTACCTGTTAAAATACATTTACCTTTCTCTGATTTAATAGAAATTGGAAGACATCTGATAGTCGCTTTTGTCAATTTTTTAATTTCATCTTCTGTTTGAGAAGTGCCATCCCAATGAGCTAAAACAAAACCGCCAAGATTTATTTTCTTTTTAAAATCGTCAAAATTATCAATAATAAAAGTATTTTTTTCTTGAAAAGACTTAGCTTGAAGAAACAAAGAGGTTTGCATTTCATCTATCATTTTTATAACCACACTATTCACATCTGCTATATTAATATTTTGTTTTTCCAAATTATCTCGCCTAACAATTTCTATTGTTTGATTAGCCAAATCTCGAGGCCCCATGGCAATTCTCACAGGCACTCCTTTTACTTCATACTCCGAAAACTTCCAACCTGGCTTATGAGTATCCCTAAAATCTTCTTTTACTCTGATTCCTAAAGCACGCAATTCCTTAGATATGATGTTCATTTTATGTACAATAGCGTCATATTCTTCTTGACTATGATAAATCGGAATTAAAACAACTTGATATGGTGCTAATTTTGGAGGTAAAATTAAGCCTCGATCATCTGAATGTGTCATAACTAATGCCCCGATGAGTCTAGTGGACACCCCCCAAGAACTTGCCCAAACATAATCTAATTTTCCAGATCTATTAGCAAATTTGACATCAAATGCTTTTGCAAAATTCTGACCCAAAAAATGCGATGTTCCAGCTTGTAAAGCTTTACCATCCTGCATTAAAGCTTCAACACAATAAGTGTCTATTGCTCCAGCAAACTTTTCCCGATCACTTTTTAATCCTTCAATAACAGGAATACCTAAGGTTCCTTCAATAAAATCCTTATAGATAAATAATATTTTTTTTGTTTCTTCAATCGCCTCCTTATCTGTTTCATGAGCAGTATGTCCTTCTTGCCACAAGAATTCGGATGTTCTTAAAAATAATCGAGTTCTCATTTCCCACCTTACTACATTAGCCCATTGGTTAATTAACAATGGTAAATCTCGATATGATTTTATCCATTTTTTATATGTATCCCAAATAATTGTTTCAGATGTTGGTCTCACAATTAATTCTTCTTCTAGTTTTGCATTTTCATCTACAACAATACGGCCATCAGCATCATTTTTTAATCGATAATGAGTCACTACTGCACATTCTTTAGCAAATCCATCTACATGGCTTGCCTCTTTACTAAAAAAAGATTTTGGAATAAAGATGGGGAAATAGGCATTAACATGCCCACTTTCCTTAAACATCTGATCTAATACTTTTTTCATCTCCTCCCATATTGCGAAACCATAAGGCTTAATAACCATGCAACCACGCACACCTGAATTTTCAGCCAAATCAGCATGCACAATAATATCATTATACCACTTAGAAAAATTTTCTACTCTTTTTGTTATATTTTTAGACATATACTTATAATGTTTGGCATAATTATTGCAATTAATTTCAATGTTAATAGTTTGTTTTTTAAAATTAAAAAATAAACTTGTAATTTTGCAGTTAACTATAATAAATACCAATTATATGAAAAGTTTTGTATCATTTCGCCTAATTATAGCCCTATTTTTTTCGCTACAAATATCTTATGCTCAAGATTTTTTAGATGACCTCTATATTGTGAATATTAATTATAACCCTATTTATTCTAATAATGATCAACAAGATATTATTGATGAAGATGTGATTTACGAAGATGTTATAAGCGATACCCTATCTGATTATGGATATGATGATGAACTTGATTATGAAGACAGAATAATGAAGTTCCATAACCCACATTATCGATTTCGATATAGTTTAGATTATGGCTGGCACGATCCATACTGGTCTAATTGGCACTATCCATCTTGGAGTTTTAATTATCATTCGTACGGTCATCATTGGGGATGGGGTTTAAGTTATGGATATAATTGGAATTATCCATCTTGGGCATATGGATGGAATTATCCATCTTGGGCATATGGATGGAATTATCCACATGGATATTACTCTGCTTCATATTACAATTATTCTGGAATAAATAACTGGCAGAATAATATTTTTTACACCGCGAATAACAATATTTCTGGCCATAGGGACCCTAGTAATCCATATATTAGTTCTAGACCTAACATCGGGCAAAATACTGAAAGGAATGAAAGCAAAAAAATAGATATAGTCAGTCAAATACGTCAAGAAACAAACAAAAACGTTCAAAAACCCAATAGAAATGATAAAGTCAATTCTAATAGTAGTGCTATTCAAAAACCAAACAGAAACAATACATCTAAAAAACCGAACAATTTTGTAAACAAAATAACCGATCAGATTATAAATTCTAGTAAGCACAATACTAATAGAAATACTAATTCTAATAAAAACAATAACAGAAATAGTAATTTTAATTCTAATAGAAGCAATAGTCGATCATCTAGTCCAAATAGATCATCTAATAATAGAAGTCGAAGAAACTAATACAATAAATTTATATGTTAAAAAAAACACTTACCCTAATTCTATTTATCACATTTTTAAAAGGAAGCTCACAAAATGAAGTTGACGCTCTTAGGTTTTCTTTATTTGGCAACTACAATACAGCTGGGATTTCTGCTTTAGGTGGCGCAGGAGGGCTATTGTCTCCTACTCAAAATCCAGCAAGTCTTGGTTTTTTTAGTGGAGACAAGCTATTATCAATTAGTCTTGGGAATAGCACAAAATCGGTGGACGCAGTATATACCAATAATAACACTCTAACTGAAACCCCATTTAATATTGCTCCATTTATTCAAAATGTTGGATATGTCCGCAGATTACCATTTGCTACTGAAAATGATTGGAATAGATTTAACATGTCTGTTTCATTTAATCGAAAACATGACTTCAATAATACAACGATAGTAAATGGATATAATGATTCGAATTCGATGGTCAATATATTTGCAAACAATGCACAAGGCTTTACTCCAGAAGAATTAACGAGTTTAGCTGAAGAACAATTTGGAGGCATTAACTATTGGCCAGGATATTTGGGTTATTACACCTGGCTAATCAACCCAGAAACTGACAATAACACCAATTACTATTCTAATACATATGCGAGCGGACAAGATCAGAGAATAGAAATAAATGAAACAGGCTATATTAATGAAGTTGACATAGCATTCTCTGGAGCTTATAAAGATTTTCTATTTTTAGGTGGGAGTATTGGCTTTACCGAATTAAAATTTACACAATACCAATCATATACTGAAGATGAGTTTGAACAGCCCCCCTCAGTAAATTCATCAGCCTTAGATAGGTTTGAATATAATGAATACTTAGAAACCAAAGGAAGTGGAATTAACTTTAAATTTGGATCATTGATAAAACCAACTGATTTTTTAAGACTAGGCTGGGCTTATCATTCTAAAACTTATAGTCAGCTAGATGAATTATATGAAACATCTATGGAAACACATTTACTAAATGGTGATCATTACGAACTTTTGTCCCCATGGATATGGACTAAAAGCTATGAATTAAATACACCTGCTAAGTCAATTACTAGTCTAGGCCTAATAGGAAACTATGATAAACTACGCGTGGTGTTTACTTTTGATTATGAAGCAATTGATTATGGCTCTTCAAAGTTAAGCCCTACCTCACCCTACGGATATAAATTCATCCAAGAAAATGAAGACATATCTGAATCATATGCAAGAACAAACAATAAAAAATTTGGGCTATCACTGAGTATGCAAAATATATCTTTAAGGGGAGGTTATAGTATCTTTGGTAGTCCTTTTCAAAATAATTTAAATGACGGTGAAAGAGAATACTTTTCAGGAGGAATAGGTCTTAAAAAAGGACAGTATTCTTTTGATTTAGCATTAATACATTCCACAAAACAAGAAGATTATACCCTATACCAAGATGAAACACTCAATACACATCCAACAGCCAACATTAATTATCAAAATACTACCGTAATTTTAACTTGCAACTATAGATTTTGAGAAATAGGAAAAGGGGGATGGTGGAGTATTGTAAAGACTATTAACCAATATCATCTGGAACTAAAATCCTTCCGCAATTTTCACAAAATAGAATATCTTTCCTCATCTTAATATTAAGATGATGTTGAGCCGTAATACTACTAAAACAGCCACCACAAGCTCCTCGATCCACTTTAACCACAGCAAGACCATTTTTTGAAACCAAACGTAAATCTGAATAGGCTTTAACTAGCCTTTCTTCTATGGCCTTTTGTACTTTTTTCTTTTTTGCAACTAATTTGGACTCTTCCTTTTCTGTTGATTTTATAATAACATCCAATTCCGATTTTTTTGTTTTAAGATGTTTTTTTCTAGCTCTAACTTTAGCTTTAATTAATTTTACCTTATCTGAGTTTTCTTCTAATTCGGATTCGAATGATCTTATTTTTTTATTTGACAGTTCTATTTCCAACGATTGAAACTCTAATTCCTTATTAATAGCATTAAATTCCCGATTATTCCGAACCTTCATCTGCTGTTTGTTATATTTTTCAATTAAAATATTTGCATCTTCAATTTTTTGCTTCTGTTCAAGAATAGAGTTATTTGCTTTTTCTTCAACACCCATTTGATCTTCTAAGCGTTCATTTAATTTTTCTATTTCTTTTTCTAAGTCAGAGACCTCAATAGGGAGCTCGCCTCTTAAAACCTGCAGCTTATCAATTTGTGAATCAACAAGTTGCAAATCAAATAGATCTTCTAGTTTTTTACTAATTGCGGGTGTAGAATAATTATCTTCTTTAGTGTTTTTTGTAGCCATAACTTAATAATATAAAACCGGATTTGTACATACAGTCGTTAAATGGACCGCTAATTTAGAAAATTTTTCTTTAATAATGTCAAGAATTAAATGTTGTGTAAAATATTCACTTTCATAATGTCCAATGTCAAAAACTATAATTTTATTATTAGTATCAAAAAAATCATGGTATTTAAAATCTGAACTAATATATACATCTGCACCACTTGACATCGCATCTTGTAATAAAAAACTACCAGAGCCACCACATAATGCTACTTTTTTAATTTTCATCTTCTCTACCGATTTGGTATACTTAATCATATTACACCCCATACTGTCTTTTACGTGTAAAAGTAACTGATCTAGTGTCATTTCATTTTTCAAATACCCTATAGCACCGGAACCAACCTGAGCTACATTGTCAACATAACTACATTCATAAGCCACTTCTTGGTAAGGATGTGCATCTTTGAGAGCTGATAGTATTTGTGATTTCAAATAAGATAAAAATACGACTTCTATTTTATGCTCCTTATCAAAAGAATCTTCCCCAATCTGACCTAAAAAAGGATCTGCTCCCTGTAAGGGTCTAAAGGAGCCTAGGCCAGTAGACACAAATGAGCATCTATCATATAACTGCCCTACTCTTCCCGCTCCACTATCAAATAAAGCGTTTTTCACTTTATCTGAATAATCAATCGGACAATACACGCTTAATTTGGTTAATTGGCTTTTTTTAGGCTTTAAAATTTGAATATTTTGTAATGACATTTTATTTGCCATTTGAAAAGAAACACCACCATGTATATTATCTAAATTGGTATGCATAGCATAAATTGCAATATCATTTTTAATTGCTTTTTGAATAATCTTCTGAACATAATTTGCGCCTATTATCTGCTTAACCCCGTGAAATAAAAGGGGATGATGACTAATTACTAAATTATGTTTTTGAGCAATTGCCTCATCTATTACTGACTCTGTACAATCTAGACACACTAAGACGGAATCAATACTTGAGTTTTTGTCTCCAATTAATAAGCCACAATTATCATACTCTTCTTGCAACTGTAATGGAACTCTTGTGTCTAAATAATTTGATATTTCAAATAATTTCATGTTTATTACGATTTATAATTATACAAAAATACGGCTTTATCAAGAAATGAAATTTTTCAAGTACTTATTATTACCTATTCAAGTAACATATTCATTAGTCATTTTAATAAGGAATCATATATATAACTATAAGATCATTCGACCACATCATTCTGATCTCACAACCATTTCCGTAGGAAATATTAAAAATGGTGGAACAGGAAAAACACCAATGACTGAATACCTAATTGAATTATTCAAAGATAAAAATATTGCTATTCTAAGTAGAGGATATAAAAGGAAAACAAAGGGGTTCATATTGGCAAAAAAAGGAGTTTCCGCCAAAGAAATAGGCGATGAAAATTGTCAACTATATCATAAATATAAAAATATTACTGTCGCATGTGATGAAAATCGAGTTAATGGAGTGAAGAAAATAAAAGAATTAAAGAAAGATATAAAACTTATAATTTTAGATGACGCATTTCAACATAGAAGATTAGCAAGAGATCTCGATATTTTATTAACAGAATACGATAATCTATTTTTTAACGATCAATTAATGCCTATTGGAAAATTAAGGGAGCATAAAAAAGAGATTCAACGTGCACATATTATTATCGTAACAAAGTGTCCTGTTGATCTAACATTAGAAAAAAAAATATCGATTATAGAAAAAATAAAACCCCCAATAGATCAAAAAATTTATTTTTCTTATATCAAAGAATATAAATTTATTAATAAAGATTTATCTAGAACATGGGATATTGACACAAAATCAAACCATTTATTAATAACAGGAATTGCTAATGCAACACCACTAGTGAAATTTTTAAATGATAACCAAATAACATATCATCATTTAGAATTTCAAGACCATTATCAATTGCAACAGAATGATATACTACAAATCATTAAACTAAAAAAAATAAAAAAATTATCACAAAACCTACTGTTAACAGAAAAAGACTATTATAGACTATCTGTCAATCAAAAAAGACAGTTGTTAGAAGCATTTAATTTAATATGTATTCAAATTAAAATTGACTTTATAGAACCTGATAAATCTAATTTTAACAATCAATTGATTAAATTTGGGGAATCTAAAAAAATATAAAATGAAAAAAATATACCTGTTCAGTTGTTATTTAATAATAAACGCTATCCTATTTGGACAAGAAAATAATTTACAATTATTATACCACTGGGTAGATGATGGCACAGTATTAAATGTCGAGCCTGATCCTGGAGATAATTGGGTGGGGAATGTATATAATGAAATATGGGGATTTGTGCAAAATGGGCACGAATTTGCAGTCATTGGATCTACACAGGGCACTCATATTTTTGATGTAACTGACCCCGTGAACAGTTACTTAGTTGGATCTGTCAATGGAGCTTCCACAAGTGCTGATGTGGTACATAGAGATTTTCACACATATAGTGGATATTTATATGCTGTTGCTGATGAAATGAATTCAAGTACTTTGCAAATTATAGACTTAACTGATCTTCCCAACTCTATAGAAGTTGTATATGATTCTAATGATATTATTACAAGAGCTCATAATATTTTTATCGATGAAGCAAATGAAATGATGTACGTTTGTGGAGGAAAAGTAAATGGCAGTAGCAATAACCTAAGTATTCTGTCTTTAACTGACCCAACAAATCCTTCTTTTTTAACGGCATATAATACACATGGATATGTACATGATATTTATGTAATTGATAACAAAGGATATCTAAATGCTGGCAACAATGGCTTACATATAGTAGATTTTTCCAATATTGAGTCCCCTGAAACTTTAGGCTCTTTAACAGACTATCCATATCAAGGATACAATCACTCAGGATGGCTAACCGAAGATGGAAATACATATGTTTTTGCAGATGAAAACCATGGATATGAAATGAAAGTATGTGATGTTTCAATACCAAGTGATATAAATGTGACATCAACATTATTAAGTGAAGTTGAAGACAACTCAATACCACATAATTTAATCATTAAAGATAATCTATTATATGTATCTCATTATTATGATGGATTATGGATATGGGACATATCAAACCCTGAAAATCCAACGTATGTTGCAAGCTATGACACATATCCTTTAGATGGCGGAAATAGTTATAAAGGTGCATGGGGAGTTTATCCGCTACTGCCGTCCGGGAACATACTCGTATCAGATATGCAATATGGATTATTTGTGCTTGCCCCACCTGATAACTCTAGTAACATTAATAACATAACTTATAATGCGGATATATTCCCAAACCCGTCTAAAGACATTTTACATATAAACAATAATGAAGAAATTAAAGAAATTAAATTATATGACATATATGGGAATCTCATCATCAAGCAAAAGAATAACACACATCAGACAACACTAAAAATAGATTTTTTAAATGCTGGAAGTTATTTATTATGCATAGATGATGAAAAACACATAGTAATTAAATACTAATGAACGCAAAAGAAAAATATGAGACTATTATAGGCCTGGAAGTTCATGTACAACTTTCTACAAAATCAAAGGCATATTGTAGTGACCCCAATATTTTTGGAGCAGCTCCCAACACCTGTATTAGTCCAATATCATTAGGATACCCTGGCACATTACCTAAAATTAATAAAGAGGTAATAAAGAGCGCAGTTAAATTAGGCTTAGCATTAAACTGTAGTATTACAGAATATAATTTATATGCAAGAAAAAATTACTTCTATCCAGATTTACCAAAAGGATATCAAATTACACAAGATAAAACTCCTATTTGTACTGGAGGATATATAGAGATTAATACTAAAGAGAATAAAAAGAAAATAGCGTTAACAAGGATTCACATGGAAGAGGATGCTGGAAAAAGCATACATGATCTGGATCCCTTTTTTTCATTAATAGATTTTAATAGAGCAGGTGTTCCCTTATTAGAGATTGTTTCAGAGCCAGAAATCAAATCATCTGAAGAAGCATATCAATACTTATATGAAGTGAGAAAATTAGTGCGACATATAGATATTTCAAATGGCAATATGGAAGAAGGTAGTTTAAGATGTGACGCTAACATTTCTGTAAGAAAAAAAGGAGAAACAGAATTAAGAAATAGAGTTGAAGTAAAAAATATCAATTCACTAAAAAATGTTATGCGAGCAATTGAACTCGAAGTAGCACGACAAATAGATTGTTATGAAAATAACAAACAGGTTAATCAAGAAACCCGGAATTATAACGCTCACAATAATACAACAACGGTACTAAGAACTAAAGAAGATGCACATGACTATAGATATTTTCCAGAGCCGGACATACCGCCAATAGTCATTGATGATGAATTTATCAAGATAGTTCAAGAGGATATGCCAGCACTTCCAAAAGAACTATATCACAAATACACAACAGAATATAAATTAAGTGATTATGACGCAAATTGTTTAATAGATGAAAAAGAGTTATCTGACTTTTTCAACGCTGTTATTAAACATACAAAAAGTTATAAAACGGTTGCGAATATAATAATGGGTACATTGAAATCTTACCTAAATGAGCATGCTATTTCAATTAAAGAAATGGATATTAAGGCGCCCCATATAGCTGAATTAGCCTCTATGATAGAGGAACATCAAGTGAGTCATATTATAATGTCACAAAAACTCTTTCCTAAAATGGTGAATCAAAATGATGCGCCTAAAAAAATAGCAAAAGAAAACGGATGGATTCAAGAAGACAACATAGATATGATAGAAAAACACATCGAAGATGTAATCAAAAAATACCCTGAAAAAGTAGAGCAATATCAAAATGGAAACATTAATTTACTTGGATTCTTTATGGGAGAAATCATGCGAAAAACCAAGGGGAAGTTCAATCCAAAATCAATCAATCAAGTATTACAAAATAAATTAAAAAAATGACAAAAAATTTCTATTTATTATTAATCATTCTAGTAACTAGCTCCTGCATAAATAAACAAGGAAGAAAATGTACAATTAATGGTAACACAGATCGAGTTGGAGATGCTATTTTATTAAAAATAGACCCTATAAATAATTCTATTGACACCACAAGTATTAAAAAAGGTGAGTTTTCATTTACATTACAGTTAGAGGAAGAAGAATTATATCGAGTAAAATTCCATGATGGATCATCGTTTGATATATTAGCAAATATTGGAGAAAATATTAATATTGATTTCAAACAACAAGAACTAAGTATTTCCGGTTCTACAGGAACAGAAAAATTAATGGAACTAGATGAGGAATTAATTAACCTACTAGCCTTTAGAGATTCCATAACAAAAGAACTACAAGGATTGAGCAGAGAGGATAATTATGAGGAAAAAATGTTAGAAAACAGAGAAAAGTTTTTTTCCATTTTAAACAAGCATAAGTTATTTCTCAAACAATTTATAGAAGAGAATAAGACATCTAAAGCTTGTTTAATTGCACTGTTTCAATCATATGGCAGGTCTTCGCCTATTTTAACAATTGATGAAGATTTAGAGGATTTTGAAAAAGTCTTAAAAAATTTAAAATTAAATTTTCCAAACTCAAATCACATTGAATTACTAGAGAATCAAATAATGCAGTTTAAACCTCTCGCAAATGGACAAAAAGCGCCTGAATTTACACTACCTGACAGAAACAATCAACCTATTTCACTCTCTGACTATCAAGGAAAAGTATTATTAATTGATTTTTGGGCGTCTTGGTGTAGGCCTTGCCGATTAGAAAATCCTAAATTAATTAAACTACATGAAAAATACTCTGATTTAGATTTTGACATACTAAGTATTTCTCTTGATGGGACACAAAGACAAACCGATCCAAAAAAATCATGGGAGGATGCAATAGAACAAGACAAACTAACTAGATGGAATCATGTTAGTGAATTGAATGGATGGCAAACATATGTTCGAGAATTATATAATTTTAATTCTATTCCCTATACAGTTCTTATTGACAAAAAAGGACAAATTGCAGGAAAGAATCTACGAGGACCTGATTTAGAAATAAAAATCAAGCAATTAGTAAGTAATGGAGGAGAGAACTAGAATTTATTTTGCATCTGATTTTCATCTCGGAAGCCCAAACCAAGCAGAAAGTATAATAAGAGAAAAAAAAATTTGTGATTGGCTTTCTAGCATAGAGAAGTATGCAAAAGAAATTTATCTAGTGGGCGATGTATTTGATTTTTGGTTTGAATATAAAACAAGTATTCCAAAAGGATTTGAAAGATTTAAAGGAAAATTATGCCAACTAACTAATGATGGAGTAAAAATTCATTTCTTTCCTGGTAATCATGATTTATGGACTTTTGGCTATTTAGAGAAAGAATTAGGTTTAATCGTACATAGGAAACCCCTTATTACCTCTATAGATGGAAAGATGTTCTATATCACTCATGGAGACGGATTAGGTCCCGGTAATTTAAAATACAAAATCTTAAAATACCTTTTTAAAAGCCCTATTGCCCAATGGCTATTTAGCAAAATACATCCGGACTGGGGTATTCAATTAGCACACCTATGGTCTAGAAAAAGTAGAAAGCAAGGGGGACAAGTTAATAAGGAGAAGCTAAAAGATGATCTTATTCTATATTCTAGAAAAATACTTACCAACACAGATATTAACTATTTTATTTTTGGACATATTCATGAGCCAATAGATATAGAATTAACACCTACAGCAAAATATATAAATATTGGTGACTGGATAACCCATTTTTCATTCCTAGAATTTCACAACAGCACTCTGTTATTTAAATATTTTTAATTATTTTTAGTATAATATAAAATAGCCTCTATTTAAATCGGCATTAAACATATATTTATAGATATGGACTTAAGAATTCTTGTTTTTTTGCTAGCATCATGTGTATTTATGCATAATACCTATGCGCAGTCAACTTGTGATAGCAGTACTACTGTTCAAATGGAACCCAATGAAGGTGAATCACCAGATTTTGATATCAATATATGTAATCTTGTAATCACAAGCCCTGAATGCCCTACATATTCCGGTTCAATTGAATGGTCTTGGGACGTAACTGGAGATCTACCATTCTCACCGTCACAATTTGTCTTGAGAAATATAACTACAGGTGAATTGTATTCCGGTCCATTCTATTTTAATGGTGATGAAGCTGGAGAAAATGAGGATCCTGTGCTAAATCTTAATCCTGGAATATTTACTCTATCCTTTGAATCACTTGATCCTACTAGTGATCTAATTTTTACCTACCCGGAACCAATAGAGATAATAGCCACTGACCATACACCCATCTCACTTGACTATGACCCCTCCTCTGTTGTTTGTCCTCCCTGTCCAGGTCAAGATGGTGAAATAGTTATTTTAGGGGCAAATGGAGGAGCACCTGAAAATAGCTCGCCCCTAGACTATACCTATTACTATGTTGATAGTAATGGTTCATGGATAGAAATAGATGTCTTTATGCCTCAAGATATCTATTTTGACGAAAATGATGATGATCAATTCATAGCAACTATAATAATAGAAGATAATAATTCGACCACCCCTTGCTGGAATGCTGAGTATATTACTGCGTGCGCAGCTCCTGACAAACCTATGGTAGAATTAATAATCAATCATGAAAGTTGTCCTGGTGCAGGAGATGCTTCTTTGGAATTAGAGGTTATAGATGAAATTTATCCAACTGACTACGATGATGATCCGCTTGTTTTTTGGCAATTATTTGAATTGATTGAAGGAGAATTCGTATACAACAGTTATGATTCTGATGACACATTTCCGTTCTCTCTTATCTATGACAATAATGACTTCGATTATGGAGCAGGAGAATTCTTTCAAGGGAATGGGTATGTTGATGGGAGAAGTTACCAGTTATCTCTAGGTTATCAATTCGATGGTACTTGTTATGCTCTTGGAGCTGGATTTGATGCACAAACACCTCCTTTTATGATCTATACAATCGAGGAGCCAAACATTGACACTTCTTTCGTTGACACACAACAACCTTTATGTAATACAATTAATGGACTCCCCGGCGGCAGTCCATGGCCAGAAGATGATGCTGAAAATAGTGCTGGTGGAGAAGTTATATTGCCTATTGCTTCCATTAGTGGAGGTGATAATTTAAATGATGAATTTATTGGCGCTGATCTAGGTCCTGAAGATTGGTATTTTTCCCTATATAGAGATGAAAATGGCGATAATGCTGTAGATAGTGGGGACACACTTATTGAGACACTCCAACCAATTGATTCTAATGGCAATGGCAGTATTGATGGTGGGGACAGCGATATAGTATGGAGTGATCTGGGAGAAGGAGACTACCTTATTTATATTGAATATCCATCTATATCATTTACCACAACGATTACTTACGATGATGACGAAGTAGTAAGTGAAATATATGATGCTGACTTTGATGATGATTATTGTAATGTCACGTTTGGTCCCTGGGCATTAGAAGAACCAGTAGAAATTAATTTTGATGTTGATCCTAATGATGAAAACAATCTGTGTTATGGTCAAGAAAATGGATACGTAGAAATAGATAATGCAACCGGGGGAACTCCTTATTCATCAGATGCAACACTATCCAACCCAATACCCAACGCCGCTGGTGATGGCTATTATGAATTAATGATCTACGATGAAAGTGAAATTGAGACAATTGAATCATATCCTAATTTAGGTGCAGGTTTCTATCATGTAACATTAATTGACGCAAATGGATGTGAAAGCAGTCTGCCAATAGAAATTGAAATCACTGAGCCGGACTCATTGAATCTTGATGACCCATCTGTTTTTTCATATAGTATAGATCAACCACTTTTATGTTTCGGTGAAGACATTGCAGTATTATCTATCACATTTGATGCAACCGGACTAGGTCTCGAAGCACCATTTACATATGAATTAATTGATACTAGTACAGGCACAACCATTCAAACTGTTGTTGATTTTGATGATCTTATATTTGAAAATTTATCTGCCGGCGCATATCAAATCTTGATTTATGACAGCAATTATAATTCTGAAGATGAAACCACGAGCTCATGCGCTGCTTTCTCACCTATAATTGAAATAGATGAACCTGACTTATTACAGGTTTCAATAGATAATGCTACTGACTCATTACTTTGTTTTGGGGATGATGATGGTTTTATAAACATCGATATAATCGGTGGTACCGGAACCTATTCCTACGATTGGTCTAATGGAGAAACAACTGGAAATATTAGCAATTTAGTAGCTGGATCCTACTCGGTTACAGTAACAGATGAAAATGGATGTACAGACACATTATCCCACACAATCAATGAACCAGATTTACTGCAGGTTTCAATAGATAATGCTACTGACTCATTACTTTGTTTTGGGGATACAGATGGAGAAATAAATTTAAATGTTATTGGTGGATCAGGACCTTATTCATATGCATGGTCTAATGGAGAAACTACTGAAGATATTAGTGATTTAGTAGCGGACTCCTACTTTGTTACAGTAACTGATATATATGGATGTACAGATACATTGTCTTATACTATTAATGAACCAGATGAATTACAAATATCTATCAATAATGCTACCGACTCACTTGCTTGTTTTGGAGATGATGATGGCTTTATAAACATTGATGTAATCGGTGGTACCGGAACCTATTCATACGATTGGTCTAATGGAGAAACTACTGAAGACATTAGTGATTTAGTAGCTGGATCCTACTCTATTACAGTAACTGATATATATGGATGTACAGATACATTGTCTTATACTATTAATGAACCAGGTGAATTACAAATATCTATCAATAATGCTACCGACTCACTTGCTTGTTTTGGGGATGATGATGGCTTTATAAACATTGATGTAATCGGCGGTACCGGAACCTATTCCTATGATTGGTCTAATGGAGAAACTACTGAAGATATTAGCAATTTAGTAGCTGGATCCTACTCGGTTACAGTAACTGACATATATGGATGTACAGATACATTCTCGCATACTATTAGTGAACCTGCTGAAATAGAAATTGAAATAGCCGATGCAATAGTATTAGGTTGTTTTGAGGATGATGATGGTTTTATAAACATTGATGTAACCGGTGGTACCGGAACCTATTCCTATGATTGGTCTAATGGTGCAACTACTGAAGATATAAATAATCTGACAGCTGGAATATATACTGTTACTGTGACAGACGAAAACGGCTGTGAGGGGGAACTACTAACATATACTCTTGAAGAGCCTACCGAAATAGAAATTGAATTAGTGGATGCAAGCACATTACTACAGTGCTTCGGTGATGATGATGGTTTTATAAATATCGAAGTATCTGGAGGAATATCTCTTGATGGATCTTATACATACGCATGGGATAACGGAGAAACAACTCAAGATTTAAATGGGTTAACAGCTGGAACATATAATCTAATCGTAACAGATGACAGTTTATGTATTGCAGCACTAACTCATATTATTGAAGAACCAGATGAAATTATAGCTACAGTCTCAGGAAATGCTAGCCTAGGATGCTTTGGAGATACTGTTGGGAATATTGATATTGAAGTCACCGGTGGAACTGCACCCTATTCATATTTATGGTCCAATGGAGAAACTACTGAAGACATCTTAAATATTACAGCCGGGACATATTCAGTGGTTATTACTGATGATAGTTTATGTGTACAAGAATTTTCATATGTAATTACAGAGCCAAGTGAACTACAAATTACTTTAAATAATGCAACTAATGAATTAGCGTGCTTTGGAGATGACAATGGTTTTATAAATATAGATGTAATAGGAGGAATACCTGAAGGAGGACCCTATTCATACTTATGGTCTAATGGCGCAAATACTGAAGATATAAATAATCTAACAGCAGGAACATATTCAGTTACTATTACTGATGATAATGGATGTACAGACACATTATCTCATACAATAACAGAACCTACCGAATTGCTAGCTAATTTAAATAATGCGACAGACACATTAAATTGCTTTGGAGATGATAATGGGTTTATAGATATAAATGTAATAGGAGGAATACCTGAAGGAGGACCTTATTCATACCTATGGTCTAATGGGGAAACCACAGAAGATTTAGCCAATTTAGAAGCAGGAACATATTCAGTTATTATTACTGATGACAGCTTATGTGTTACAGAACTCTCATATACTATTATACAACCTGATCCAATTGAACCAAATGTCTCCATGGATTCTATTCTATGCTTTAATGGTTTAGGTAATATTAACTTAAATCCAACTGGTGGAACAGGAGACTACTCATATGTTTGGAACACAGGCAATCTAGAAGATACATTAGTAAGCCTTAATAACTTGACCGCTGGAATATATACAGTGACAATAACAGATAGCAATGATTGTGACACAACACTAAATTATGAGATTACTGAGCCTAATATACTTAGTATTAATTCAGAATCATCAGATGATGACTTAACCTTACAATGTTTTAATGAACTAGGAATTATAACTGTTTCTGTTACGGGAGGTGTTGAACCATATACATTTAATTGGTTTGACGAGTTCAGCAACCCAATTGCAGGCACAGATTCAATTAGTGGAGATACAGTCTTTAATTATATTGATAACCTAACTGCCGGCACATATACAGTGAGTGTATATGATGTAAATTTGTGCCCCATAGAGTTTACTGACTCCATTGCTATCGGACCTAGCGATATCAATATCACTAGTAGCTCAATAGACACTCTTTGTTATGGAGGCTTAAATGGAACTATTATTACTGGCGCGACAGGCGCAGAGCCACCATACACATTTATTTGGACTAACGAATTAGGTGACACAATAAGTATTACTGAAAACCAACTAAATGATACAATTAATAATTTAACCGCCGGAACATATAACCTGCTTTTAGTAGACTCTGTAGGCTGTCAATGGGGGGAATCATTTACTATTGAAGAAACAGAAGAATTAATTATCTCAAATACAACTTCTGATTATAATGGATATGGTGTTTCTTGTAATGGAGGAAGTGACGGCTCAATTGATATAACAGTGACAGGCGGAAGCAGTGATGATTATACTTATGAGTGGTCAAATGGAGCAACAACTGAAGATCTTGAAGATTTATCGGCTGGGGATTACACATTAGTAGTTTACTATTATGAAGATGCTTGCATCTCAGATACTATTGATATAACACTCATAGAACCTGCATTGCCAGTAACTGTTGATTCTATAATAACAACCCCAATTAGCGCATGTGGTGGTTGTGTCGGTGAAATCAATCTTAATGTAATTGGAGGCGTTGAACCATATACTTTTGCTTGGTATCAAACATTCACAGATGGCACCCCTCCTTTATATCTTGCAGAACAATCAGGTTTTGATCCATTTATCACAGGATTATGTGGTGGACAATACTTTGTTGTGATATCTGATGATAATGGTTGTGATTATGTAGAATCTGGTATAGAAGTGTTAGCAGCGGAACCATTGGAAATAGAAACAGTTGTTTCATCATACTGTAATGGTTTCAATACAACATGCTCAGATGTTAATGATGGATCCATTGAGGTCATTATCTCCGGAGGAACTCCACTTGATGAACCTCCTTTTTATTCAATAGAATGGTTCAATAGTAGTGGTGCAATCATCAACATAAATGAATTGACTATAGAGGAACTATCTGCTGGTGACTATTCAGTTGTTGTAACAGATGCTGATAGTTGCCAAGAGACTACCAATAACACATTAATTTCACCTCCCCTACTTGAAATTGTAAACTGTGAAGTGCAAAATATTTCTACATACTGCTTGAATAATGGTCAGTACTCAATGGAGTTAACTGGTGGATGTGGAGATCCATATTTTATATTATATGAAACTAATTCTGACTTTGAAATTATTGGAGACTGTAATCCGTTAAACATAGGTCAAGATCTAGATGATGATGGCATCTTTACGTTTGAGAACATAGCCCCAGGTTATTATACAGTAGTCGTTTCTGATGGATTTATTGAAACTGATAGCAATATCGATGGTAATTGCAACTTTAATGACATCTATACGTGTCCAGTACAATGTAATTTTGAAATGGAAGAAACTGAACAAGCATCTTTTGATTGGGATGCAGAATTAGATCTTATTGGATTTGTTGTGCCAGACTGGATTCAGGTTCAAGGTGAAACTCCTGATACACTTATTGCAGAGGAAACAGGTGACTGTACTTCTACAATTACCATCTTTCCAGAAGAAGGATCATCTTTTGGTGGTAGTGGAGAGGGCTTTGTGTTTTCTTGGTATATTGATAATGGTAGTGAAATTGGCGTTTTAGATGAATTCGACACAGCCTTAGACAGTGAAGAGGATGGGGTTTCAGAAGATGGTCTCAGTATTGAGATTAACCTACAAGATTGGGTAACCGATTCATTTACAGGAGAAAACTTTTTATTTATTTTAGAAGATTTAGGGTGCTCCCCTCCAGATTCAATAATAGAGCCAATAGAGGTAGATTTAATGGAGATTGATATTGATGCAGTTAGTTCATTGACAGAATTCTCTCAGGGGGAACCTCCATTTGCCGCCGGTGGTTTTGGAGATGAAGGGATAGATACTGATGGTGATGGCATCTGTGATCAAAGTTGTAATTATGAATCATCTATCTCTTGTCCCGGAGAGGAAGATGCCTATGCTTCGTTTACAATATCTGGTGGTTCTGAAGATGTGTTTCCAAATTATATATGTGAAAATGAGTACTGGACAGTAACTTGGTTCTTAGATGATGAAACGGGATTTGGGGATGCAGGGATAGATACTGATGGCGATGGGGAATGTGATGAAAATTGCAGTTCAATAACAGAATTTGATGATTTTGATACACAAATAGATGCAAATCTATATATAGAAAACAATAATACATTTAGCATTGAAAATTTAGCTCCAGGATTTTACTTTGCACAAATTGAAGATTGTCTAGATGAAAACTGTGCATTAATTGTAGAATTTGACCTAAGACCTGAACCAGAAGAATTATTTCTAGACACAATTATTTCACAAGCGAATTGTATTACTGGTGAAGAAGCAAGTGCCTGTTTTATCGCTAGTGGGGGAACACCTACAGTTGATGGAGAATTAATTACATATGATTTCGATCTATCGTTTACTGATCCAAATAGCAACCTCCCTATTAATTTTACTAATTTGATTGATAGTGATGAGGCATGTATCAGTGGTGACGATCTACCACCTGGAGATTATCAAGTATCAATGAGTGATGCTAATGATTGTGCCACTGACCCAATCCCCTTCAGTATTGATATGGTGAACTATGTATCTGCGGGATTAATAGAAATAGATCTTCTAGAATATGATGGGGAATGGAATGTCTCATGCTTTGGTGAAACAAATGGAGAGGTAGAAAGTATTATTATATATGCAATAGAAGATTTAGATAATGATGGTAACATAAATTGGGATAATCCAGATGGAGTAACTTGTGATAATTGTGCTGATATAGATAATGATGGTGTTATTAATACTCTAGATCCAGATATAGATGGAGATGGAATACTTAATCCTCTTGATGATGATATGGATGGAGACGGCAGTGACACTGATGGGGATGGTGAATGTGACGAAAACTGTAATGACAATGACCCAACACCAGAAGGAATCGATACAGATGACATCTTAGCAATATGGGATGGCACAATCGATGATTGGAGTTTTATTAATACAGAATATACTATATTCTCTATTAATTGGGATGAAATTGATCCTAATGCTCTTCAACCTGGGACATGGAATTTTGACATAGAGAGTTTAGATGGAGATGGCAATACATGCCAAACAACCACAACTAATCTATCTATCAATGGACCTGAACCAGTATATGTATTTGTACCTGACTATGATATTTGTGAAGATTGTGCCGTTAATGTTACCGCTCAAATTTCTAGTGGACAAGGGCCATTTTATGACATTTGGTTTAATGAGGATGTTGATGGAGATGGCATTGTAAATAATATAGACGATGACATAGATGGAGATGGAATACCTAATTACGGTAATGATGGCCTGATAGATTCATCTACAGAAGATACAGATGGGGATGGCATTGTAAATAATGAAGATAGTGACATAGATGGGGATGGGGAGTATGATAACTGCGGAGAGCCTTACGATGACATTAACGGAGACGGAATCTGTAATTTTGTTGAGATAACCTGTGATGAGGCAATTTGTATTTTTATGTGTAACGAGGATGATCTTGACATAGATGGAGATGGAATCAATAATGAAGATGATGAGGATATTGATGGAGATGGAATCGATAATGAAAATGAGGATGATCTTGACATAGATGGAGATAACATTCCTAATAATGAAGATTACCTAATAATCAATGGAGAGCCAATTTGTCTTAATGATTCAAATGGAAATGGTATTTGCGAAGAAGGAGATTTCTTTTCACTAATCGGTGAAATAAGTAGTGTAATTAATGAGGAAGCAAATGCAGAAGATGTTTTAGAAATTGGCATTGACTATGACGTCAATGAACTAAACGGATCTCCAAGAAATATTTTATTGATGACTGGATCATATTCATTGTATATTTTTGATGGCAGTCTTTGTGGACCAATAATTACAGAATTTGAAATTAACGAATCTATTAGCTCAGATCAGCTAGATTGGATAGAAGATTTTTCTATCACAGGATGTGAACCAACTACTGGTGCATGTGGGGGAATTGCTACAATCACAACAAATTCAGATTTAATTAACACTACATTACTAGAAGTTGCATGGTTTACTTGTGATGGACAACCTTGGGAATCATGCTCAACCAATCCAATTGAAAATCAATATATCGCTTACGATTTATGTGCTGATGAGGATGGGTGTGCAGAATACTACGCTCAATTATTATATCCCGAAGATGATGACATAGATGATGATGGAATACCTAATAATGAGGATCCAGATATGGATGGAGATGGAGAGTATGAAGCTGGAGATGATGGAATTATGGGAACTGCTGACGACATATGTATTTTTAATTGTAATGGCAGTGAAGTATCTCCTGGACCGGATGGCATTTTAGACACTGACGATGATATATGCATAGCCGAAATTGGTGGAATGATGGTCGTGGTACCAATAGAAGACTGTGTAAATGGTGATGTGGATGCTGATGGAGATGGAATATTAAATCAATATGATGAATTTGAAGAGGGTAATTTTAAAGCAACAACCATTTGTTTTGATTATTGTCAAAATTCAATTCAGATCACTGAATACTGCATCCAACATGATCTCTGTGTAGACAACTCGCCAGAAGGAAATGGGATTATGCTTTCCGTTGATGGAGACAATCCACCATTTACATATGAGTGGAGAAATATCAATAATCAGGTAGTAGGTGATAATATAGATTTAATGAATGAACCAGCTGGTATTTATACTGTTACTATTACTGACGCATATGGATGTGATATTGATCAAGAGTTCACTATAATAGAAGCAACCGAAATAACAACAACAGTGGATGTGGTAAGTGATTATAATGACTCTAATATTGCATGTCCAGAAAATGCCGATGAATATGTATGTGATGGATATATAGAATTAATTATTACGGGTGGCTTTCCATTGAATGATAGTGGAGATTTTGATGGCGACCCTGTATGTTCTCCTGATGAGTTAACGTCCTTCCCTGCAATTAACATGGACTCTTATTATCAATACTCTCTGAATAATCCTGAAAGTGACATTAGCACCGCTCTGCAACCACTAATCACTACGAATACTATTGGAAATGACATCTATGCCACTATATATGGAATTTGTCCAGGAAATAATGAAATCGTGATTATTGATCAAGGTGGCTGCCAAGATACAATAGAGGTCATGATGGAATCTCCAGATTTATTTGAAATTCAAATTACAGTAACTGATGTAAGTTGTTTTGAGGCGAGTGATGGCTCCATCAATATAGAGACTTCAGGTGGCACGCCATTTGAAACCGGATCAGAATACATGTATGAATGGTCATCTGACAATGGTTTTTCTTCAAATGCAGAAGATATTAATAACCTTAATGGTGGGGTTTATAATTTAACGGTAACCGATGCTAATGATTGTAATTATTCACAGGTTGTTGAAGTATATGAGCCACCTCCATTTGAAATAGAGTCATTCCCCTCTCCTCCACAGTGTAATGAATTAACTGGATACGTGGAATTTAATGTTTCAGGAAGTAATGAAGGAGGGTATCAGTATTTAATAGAAGATGTAGGCCCTCCCATCACATATGATTATAACACACTAGAGACTATTAATTTAATTGGGGGAGAATATGTATTTGTCTTTATTGATTCTCAAGGCTGTGAATCAGATGATATATTAATTGATTTAGCCCCAGTATTTGATGACTGTTTGCAAATTCCATCCTTATTTAGTCCTAATGGAGATTCTCAAAATGATGTTTGGCAAATAGGTGGAATTGAAAATTATCCAAATGCCAAAATAGATGTATATAATCGATGGGGGCAATTAGTATTTAGGTCAACTAGTGAGTACTTTGGCAATGAATGGGACGGCACACATAATGGGACTCCCCTACCCTTTGCTGTATATTATTATATTATTGATCCTGTGAATGAATCTGAAAAAACATATCATGGGGGTGTAACAATTAAACGATAGATATATATGAAAAAACACAGTACAATAATATTTATTTGTCTCTTTTTATTTTTTAATAAAAAAGGGGAAGCACAGGCATTACCTATTTACAGTCAATATATGTTTAATGAGTATCTAATTAATGCTGCATATTCGGGGACATATGACTTTACTCCAGTGATAATTAATCATAGAAATCAGTGGATTGGTTTTGGTGAATCAACACCAAAAACATCATCCATATCAGCTCATACAGGACTAGGAGATCATAGTGCAATTGGTGGCTTGATCCTATCTGATCAAACATATCCAATTTCACGAACACAAATAGAAACATCATATGGTTATCATACTAGATTACAAAGTGGCAATTTAATTTTGTCCATGGCACTCAGTGGTACAGTTAATATGTTACAGTTTACAAGAGAAGCTGACATGACATATTCTGAAATAATGAACGATGAAGTCGATATTGTAAATCAAGAAAATGAGAATTCAACTAAGGCCGATATGAATTTTGGAATAGTGCTATTAAATGATTATTTCGACATTGGCTTGAGTATTCGTAATCTTTTAGGAACTGAACCAAGTAATACATCCTTAAATAATAGTGTCGAAAGAGTAAGGTATATAATGTTACACGGATCATACTTGGGCAAAAATAGTAGTCGTAATCGAATAGGCATCATTCCTTCTTTTGTGATTCGAAAAATGGGCATAATTGCATATAATTCATTATTTGAATTCGATTTAAATCTTAAAATTGTATACCGAAATAAATTATGGGCAGGTATGGCTTACCGAACACACGAAAAAGCTATTTGCACCTTAATTGGCATGAATATGGAAAAAGGGTTTATTGGATGGAGTTATGATGTTGGGAGATCTGAATTAGGCTCATATCATTCAGGAAGTCACAATATTGCAATAGGATTCCATCTGAGTGGAAAAGAAAATCGAAGAATTCGTAATCAACACCCTTATGATCTTAACATTAATAATAATAGAAAAAAATTCCGCTTAAAAAAACATAAATCTGGTATATAAAGCTATTATGATGAATTATATTTTTGATATAGACGGGACACTAACTCCAAGTCGTTTGCCAATTAATCCGGATTTTGAAATATTTTTCAAAAATTGGATTAAAAATAAAAATGTTTATTTAGTCACTGGTTCTGACAAGGAAAAAACAATTGAGCAAATCGGACTAGATATATGGAATTCCGTAACAAGAGCATATCAAAGCTGTGGAAACCAAGTATGGGAAAAAGGTCAACTAATTAAAGAAAATGAATTTTACATTCCAGTAGAACTGCGAAAACACTTAACAACTAAATTAGAAAACAGTCTATGGAAAGAAAAATTTGGCAATCACTTTGAGCAAAGAGTAGGGTTAGTAAATTTTTCTATTATTGGAAGAAATTGCACACAACAAAAACGAGAAGAATATTGGAAGTGGGATGAGAAAAATTCTGAACGCATTGAAATATGTGACACTATCATGGATCTATTCCCAAATATCGAAGCATCAGTAGGTGGTCAAATTAGTATTGACATCTATCCAAAAGGGGGAAATAAAGCACAAGTACTTAACGACATCAGTGATCCAATTTGTTTTTTTGGTGATAAAATGGAAGCAGGGGGAAATGATTATCCAATTGCTGAAAGATTAATAGCAGAAAAAAGAGAACACACCTTATTTAAGGTACAAAACCCAAATGAAACATGGGATTTATTGAAAAAAATATAATTAGGATAAAACTTCTTTCACTTTATCCGCTGCTTCTTGAAGTGAAATAATTGATATGACTTTTAATCCACTGTTGTCAATAATGTCTTTTGCTTCTACTGCATTTGTCCCCTGTAATCGAACAATAATGGGAATATCTATAGATCCAATATTTTTGTAAGCATCCACTATACCTTGAGCCACTCTATCACATCTAACTATTCCTCCAAAGATATTGACTAAAATAGCCTTCACATGCTTGTCATTTAGAATAATGCGCAGAGCTGACTCTACTCTTTGAGCATCAGCGGTACCGCCTACATCTAAAAAGTTAGCAGGATTACCACCAGACAGTTTAATAATATCCATTGTTGCCATTGCTAATCCAGCACCATTCACTATACAACCAACATTACCATCTAGTTTAACATAATTTAACCCAAAAGATGCGGCTTCTAATTCAGCTGGATCTTCTTCTTTTTCATCTCTATACGCCAAAAATTCTGGATGTCGGAATAAAGCATTATCATCAATTGTTACTTTAGCATCAACAGCAATAATTTTATTATCGGAACTTTTTATAACTGGATTGATTTCAAAAAGAGATGCATCTGATTCAACATATGCTAGATATAATTTTTCAACAAAATCACACATATTTTGAAATGCATCTTCAGACATATTTAAATTTCTAGCAATATTCTCTACTTGATCTTTTGTTATACCTGTTTGTGGATGTATGCTTTCTGTAAATATTTTTTCTGGTGTTTCTTCTGCTACTTTTTCAATTTCTACTCCACCCTCCGAAGAATACATGATCATATTTTGATTTGTAGATCTATCTAATAAAACCGAAATATACATTTCCTCTATCTTATTTTCACCTGGATAATATACATCTTCAGCAATAAAAATTTTATGTACTTTTTTCCCCTTCTGACTAGTTTGGGGTGTAATTAACATCATGCCAAGTACTTGATTAGAGTATAATTCTAATTCATTGATGTTTTTTGCCAATTTAATCCCTCCACCTTTACCTCTACCACCAGCATGAATCTGGGCCTTCACTAAAAAACAGGGGGTTTGTGTTTCTTTAGATAATTTATGACCATTCTCAATAGCTTGATCTATTGTTTCCGCTATATATCCGCGCTGGACCCTGACACCATGAGAAGATAAAATTTCTTTTCCTTGATATTCGTGTAAATTCATATTACCTATTAATTTTGAAATCAAAAATAATCTAATGTTTAGATATATAAAAACAATTCATTTATTAAAATCAATTATCTTTGATCATATGTATTATTTTTTATTATACACTTTGTTTTTTCCTATTCTTTTATTCTCTCAACAACAAAAAGAAGTGTTTGCAAAAAGAATTAATACAGAAGTAATCATTGATGGTAAATTAAATGAACCTTTTTGGGAGGACATGAAACCCGCTCAAAATTTTAGAATGATAGAGCCTGTAAGTGGAAAAATTGAAAGACCTAATCAAAAAACAGAAGTAAAATTTGGATATGATGATGAAGGCATATACATTGGGGCACGATTACATGATAAAAATGCAGGGTATGATGCTCCCAATATTATTGGAATTTTAAAAGAGTTAGGCGCAAGAGATGACCAGGGTAAAACCACAGATGTTTTTGGAATATTTCTAAACCCATTTAATGATGGTATAAATGAATTTGGCTTCTTGGTTACTGCAGCAGGAGTTCAAATTGATAAAAGAATCATTTTAACAACCAATGGATACTTAGAAGATATAAATTGGGATGCTGTATGGGAAAGTGATGTTAAAATTGATAAAGATGGATGGTGCGTAGAAATGAAAATACCATATTCTGCAATTAGATTTCCAAAGAAAAAAACACAAGAATGGGGCCTCAATATTTATAGAGAATTAAGACGACTAAGAGAGGGTTATTCTTGGAGCTTTATTGATGTCAAAAATCAACATATTGGAAATCAATCAGGCTTATTAAAAGGAATAGAAAATATAGACCCACCTATTAGATTATCAATGACTCCATATATGTCTAGTGTCCTGCTAAAAGAACCTAACGAAAAATATAACATCCAATATACAGGAGGTATTGATTTAAAGTACGGTTTTAATACCAATTTACTCAAAAGAGGTTTTAATTCTACCCTAGATATGACGATTTTGCCAGAATTTCAACAAGTCGAATTTGATCCACTGGTTTTAAATATAAGTCCATTTGAAGTCCAATACGATGAAAAACGCAGTTTTTTCACAGAGGGGACTGAATTATTTAAAAAAGGTGATTTATTCTACTCTAGAAGAATTGGAGGTCCGCCATCAGGAGATTATATACCAACAGAAAATGAAATTATCAACAATCAACCAAATAGTGTTAAACTACTAAATGCAGCTAAAATATCTGGAAGGACAGATGATGGTTGGGGGTTAGGCATATTTAATGCCCTTACAAGAAATACATATCTTGAAGTTCAAGACACATTGACAAATATTATTAAAGAAGAGCTTATAGAGCCAATAACACAATATAGCATGATTGTAATAGATAAAAGTTTTAAAAAAAATTCTTTTTTGACTTTTGTTAACACAAATGTAAATAGGCAAAGAGATTTTAGAAGATCTAATGTGTTAGCCCTATTAGGATCAATCACCAATAAGAAGAATACTCATGCATACGATCTCAGTTTTAAAAACAGTTTCATAAGAGACCAGCATCTTTTTGAATCTGGTTTTTCTTCATCTGTTGCCATGTATAATATTAATGATAATTTAAAATATCGATTTGCGAATTATATAGAAAGTGATAAATATGATATCAACGATATGGGCTTTTTATATCAAAACAATGAAATTAACAGTAATGCATATATCGGCTATAATGTCTTTTCTAGTGATGAGAAATTGGCAAAAAGATTGAATATTTTAAGAGGAGAGATGGGTTTGGGGATAGAGCATCAAATGCTTTATAATCCATTAGCATATAGTAAACTCATTTTCAAACTTGATGCCTCATTGGTGAATCAAAATTATTTATGGATGAATTTACGATTGAGATATTTCTGCGAAGAGATCGATTATTTTGAATCAAGAGTACCAAACGTAAAGTTTATCAAGCCTCCATCCACCAAACTCACATTAAGGACATCTAGTAATTTCAATCATCCAATATCACTCAACTTAACAGGTTCAGTAAAATATAGAATCACCAATAATTATTCTACATGGAATCTATATAACAATATCCATTTTTATACTCGATTCAATCCAAGAGTAAGAATTAATGATCACGTATTTTTTCAATATATATTAGCAATTGAAAAAGAAAGAAATCAATTTGGCTGGATTACAGAAGATAACACATCACAAGAACCTATTTTTAGTAGGAGAGATCAAAGTACAATTACAAATAAATTGATTTTCAATTATACATTCACAAATAAAATAAATACTAAAATTGTTGCAAGACACTATTGGTCTACAATAGATAATCATTCTTTTTATGAATTAAATAATGGGAATTTAATCAATATTAATTATAACAGTGACCATCAAATCAATTTTAATACATGGAATTTAGATTGGAATTTCTCCTGGGAATATAAACCAGGCTCTATGTTTTCAATAGTATGGCAAAACCAATTAACTCATCAAAATAATGAAGTAGGAACCATTTTCTTTAATAATATTAATGATTTTTTTGAAAATCCAACTACTAATATATTTTCTATTAAATTTACATCATATTTAGATTATTCAACTATTTTTAAAACTAAAGAGAATGATTCAAGTAAAAAAGGTCTTTAAATCATTTAACCAGGAGCCAATACTAAAAAACATAAATATTCAAATTGAATCTAATGAAATTGTAGCACTACAAGGTCCTTCTGGCGCTGGTAAAACCACATTGTTGAAATCAATTGGATTATTAGACACAATTGATTCCGGCTCAATCATCTTTGAACAAAAAAACATCACCTTATTTAATCATCAAGAAAAATGCTTTTTTAGAAATCAACAAATTGGATTTATATTTCAATTTCATAATTTATTACCTGAATTCTCAGGATTAGAGAATATATTAATACCATCACTTATCTCTGGAAAAAGCTTTCAACAGGGTGAAAAAAATGGAATGGCACTAATGGAATCACTAAATATATCTGATCAAGCACATAAAAAACCAAGTGAAATGTCTGGAGGTGAACAACAAAGAGTAGCAATTGCAAGATCATTAATTAATTCTCCCAAATTAATACTTGCAGATGAACCTACTGGTAATTTAGACTCCTTTCAATCAACTGAACTGTTTAAATTATTTAAAAAAATTCGAAATAAATTTTCAACAACATTTTTAATAATTACACACAACAAAAATTTAGCAAAATTAGCAGATAGAATTATCAATATAAAAGATGGCCAAATTATTTAACAAGAATTATATGTGGGTGATAGCAAAATTTAAAAATCTCTTATCTTTATAAAGATGGATTTTTTAAATAGTTCTATTTTCTATTACTTTTTTTTCTTGGCTATCCCTGTCATTATTCATCTATTTAATTTCAGAAAACAAAAGACGATTTATTTTAGCAGCACTTTCTTTCTTAGGGAAATAGCCACTAAAAATAAAAACAAATTTGAAATCAAAAGATGGTTGATTTTAATAAGCAGAATGATAGCCATGACATGTATTATTCTGGCTTTTGCACTACCATATATTAAAAATAAAAATGACTCTAAAGATTTTAAAGTTGGGCTGTATATTGATAACTCATTTAGTATGCAAAGATCTGATTCAAACAACAAGGACTTGATATCGTATGCAAAAGAAAATGCTGTTAGTATTTTACATGAACTACATGATTCAGAAACAGTACTAATCTTAACAAATGATTTTGAAAAAAAACATCAAAAATGGTATTCTCCAAAAGAAGCTGTTGAATTAATCAATGCAATTCCAATTTCAAGTAATCAAACCAATTTAACTACAATTATCAGTAGATATAATCAAGCTATAGACACATTAGATGATAATACTTTTTATGTTTTTTCAGATTTTCAAACCAAAAGGAATAAACAAAAAAAAATTCAAAACAAATATAGTAAGATAAAAATAGGCCTATTAGATATAGATAATTCAGTAAATATTAGTATTGACTCTTGTTATTTTAGCACCCCCATTAGGAGAAAAAATGAAATTGAAAATTTAAACGTGGTATTTACTAATCATAGTACTGTAGATAAAACCGTGAAAAGTAAATTAATGATTAACAGTAAACAAAAAGGAAGCTACAATATCGAAATACCGGCTAATAAAACAATTCATCATATCGTTAGCTATATTAACCCTATGGAAAAAGACACCATAAAAGGTATCATAGAGATTAATGATGATAACATAGTATTTGATAATAAATTATACTTTTCATATTCTACAAATCAAAAAATAGACATTTCTACTATTTCAAACAATGATATTAGTACGGGATTATTCAATATTTTTTCTGACTCAATATTTCGTCTAGCTGAATATAATATAGATCACATTGAATATGAAGAACTCAAGAATGCCCAATTAATAGTTTTAGATGAATTAAATGAAATTCCATCCGGACTTATAAAAAATTTAGAATCATTTCTATCAAATGGTGGTAATCTAGTGGTGTTTTTAAATGAACACATAAACAGAAATGATTATAATCAATTATTTACTTATATCAGTATTGATAGCATTTCAACATGGAAAGAAGGCGAACATCAAATTAAATATATCAATTATGAAAATAAAATTTTCGAAGATGTATTTTCTGAGAAAAGATCTAATATTCACTTACCAAAAATAAATGGATATCACGCTATTAAAAAAAATAAACAAGCTCGGAGTAGAAAAGTATTAAATTTTCTCAACAATGAACCATTCCTCTCCGAATACCTATACAAAGATGGTCGGGTTTTTATTTGCTATAGTGGCTTAAAATCTGAGAGACAGAACTTCTCACAACACGCACTATTTGTCCCATTTATATATAATGCTTCCTTAATAAACCTAAAAACAGAAAAGCTATATTATTATATTAATCAAGAGACGATTATCGAAAAAAATGACATCACTAATAATGATATAATTTATCTCAAGCAAAAAGAACAATTTGAGATGATCCCATCTATTATAGATTTAAATCAAAAAACATTAATAAATTTTCAAAATAAAATTCCACATGCTGGAAACTTTGATTTCCTGAAAAATAACAAAATAAAACAGCCAATCTCTTTTAATTACAATAGAGATGAAAGCATTATGGAATTTTTAAACAAATCTCAAATTAAAGACATATTTGAAACCCAGAAAATTGATTTTCTGACAACAGAAAATAATACTATATCAAAAAAAGACACAGGCATAAAAAAACAAAAAAGACTAGAAGATTTTTTTATAATATTAGCAATTATATTATTAATAATTGAATTAATTTTACTCCGGATATGGAAAATGTAAAACATATTATTTTAAGAAACGTCAAAATTATAGACTCTTTCTCGAAATACAACAATCAGAAAAAAGATGTATTAATTGTTAATGGGATCATTGAAAAAATTGACAAAAAAATTACAATAAAAGATCCATTTTTTGAAGTAAAATCAAAAAACCTACACATTTCACCTGGATGGCTAGACTTACATGCACGAATGGGCGAACCTGGACTTGAACATAGAGAAACTATCCAAACAGGACTAAATGCTGCGTCAAAAGGTGGTTTCACCGCCACCGTACTCATGCCAAGCACAAATCCACCAATAGAAACAAAAGCAGATATTAATTTTCTATTTAAAAAAGCATCCAATCATATTGTTGATATTATACCAACCGGTTGTATAACTAAAAATTGTAACCAAGAAGAAATAACTGAGATGTATGACATGTATCTAAATGGGGCACAAGCATTTACGGATGATAAAAAAACGATACAAAATTCTATGTTAATGAATACTGCTTTAGAATATGTGAAGAATTTTGATGGACTAATTATGAGTACCTGTTTAGACACAAATATCAATAAATTAGGCCAAATAAATGAAGGAATAATGAGCACTAAAATGGGACTAGCACCTTCACCTGCATTAGCAGAAGAATTAATGGTTTTGCGTGATTTAAATTTATTGAAATACTCTAATTCAAAATTACATATATCTACAATTTCAACTAATAAATCCGTCAAACATATACAAAAAGCTAAAAAAGAAAAATTGAATATTTCAACAGACGTCGCTGCACACCAGCTAATATTAACGGATGAATTATTAAAGGGGTTTAACACTCATTTAAAGGTTATGCCTCCAATTAGAGATGAAAATAATAGAAAAGGATTAATTGATGGAATATTAAATGGGACTATTGATGCAGTATCATCTGATCACACTCCCATTGATATTGATAATAAAAAATGTGAATTTGAAAAGGCAAAGTTCGGTATGATCGGATTAGAAACTGTATTTCCAATTATTAATACTTTACTAAAAGATAAACTCGATTTATCAAAAATTATAGACTTAATTAGCACTAATCCAAGAAAAATTATTGGAACAAAAATTCCAACAATAAAGGAACAAGAAAAAGCCAATATTACATTATTTAATCCTACAGAAAAATGGATATATACAAAAAACGAGATTTGTTCTATCTCGAAGAATACTCCTTTTATTAATTCTGAATTTTATGGAAAAAGTTTAGGGATTATCAATAATGGAAAAATACTAATTACCAATTAAAATAACACAAAAAATTCCACTCCCATACCAAACCTATTTGACATCATAATATTATTAAAAAGTCCAAAAATATTATCTAGATATAGATTCGTATACAAAGTATGTTTCCACTGCTTGTTTATTAAAATCCCAAAGTTAGTATAGTTAAATTTATTGATCGAATACATTGGTGTAATTCCTAGTTGATATTCTATTATTTTCTGAGTATATGAGATTGTGCCTGTATGTAACAAACCTTTATATAGTTTTTTCAAATTATAATTGAAATTGATTTGACCGACATCATTGCTCATCCCCCTATTGACGCCAATATTAATATCAAAAGGAAGTAGTCTTAATGATTTTATATCTTTCTTTTCTTCTAGATCAAAAATATTTATAATCGTATCATATAGGCTACTGAACTCGGAAGATAAAGTTTGATCTAAGGAATAATCTACCCCATCAAAATAAAAATCACCCTGAGAAATATACTGATCTTCTGTCCAATGAATAAACCCTAATTCTGAAATATCAACATAGAGATTTAAATAATTTGTTTTTTTGGAAAAATTTAAATCGAAAGCAATTCCCACATTAGAAAGGAAAGAAGTGTTATTAGTTATAAAAGAATTAACGTCTGAATTAAGATGCATGGAAAAAGGATTCTCCATAGTCGCAAAATGTTCACTAAACAAGATACTTGAATTATTATTATCTATTCCAAAAGAATTATGCCCTTTAATTAATCTTAATTTGCCTCCTAGTTGAATTGCATCATTAATAACTCTAGAATAACCAACAAACAAAGAAAAATAATTATATGCCCTAACACAATCATCCGAAAAATAAATTGTTTCATTTAAATAATTAGAATTACCATTGATAAGAATTGAAATAAATTGTTTGGAAAAAATAAATTCTGAAAAAATTCTATGTGTTAACCCAAAGGAATATATATTATCATTGTATTTCTCTTGATACATAAATAAATTATTTTGCACATCGATAAGATGATGAGAATAATCATCCACATTCAGCTGATAGTCATTTAAATTTAACCTTAAAGCATTATCCTTGATAGATATAAAATCCGAAATTCTCGGATTAGAATATGTGCTTATAGCAAAACCTAAAACTGGTATTTGTAAAATTTTAAAATCAGAAGTGTCTAAATCTAATCTAGATTGATTAACTGCTAAATCTAAATTAGAAAATAATTTAAAATCTATTTGAGCAGGCAGCACAATAGTTATAAAATAAATACCCAATAATAACCATCTATTCATAATCATGATTTAATCTAAATTAATCTTAGTTTCTAACCCGGCCTTCAATAAGCATTTATGGTGAGAGTATATTTTAACATATTGATTTTCATCCTGAAAACCTGAACTACTTAATGTGACATCTATTATGATTTGATTAGTATTTAAAAAATTATTAATCTCTGAATTGCTTAAAATTAAAGTGCCAGAAGAGAGTGTTGGTTCCTCTACTTCACCAAATAGATCAACAATAGCGGGATTAATAATATTATTACCACCATCATTAAAAGCAACAAATTTAAGAGTATCTAAATGCACTCCTGCTACAGAGTCACGTAACACTAAATTAAATTCTGTCCCTAAAGGAAATTCATTAATAAGATTATAATGTAAATACACATGTTCTATTTGTGTAAAATCGTAATCTATACCTGTAAAAACAACAGTGTCTTTTAAACTAAGATTAGCAGCATTAACGCTTAAAGGAAAATCAATATCAACACCTAACTTTAAAGGATCATTCCCCACTATATCATTTGCATTAAAATTCAATGTAGCATTTGCTTCATACTCCAAAGTTTGAGGTGGAAGTGCAATAATAGGACCAATTTCATTATTATAATATGTCTTTGAACTGATTGTATGTGGTTCAATATCTACATCTATCATTAATACCTCCTGAGCTCCATACTGCGAATGTGCTAACAAATCACCATTAATACTGCCTGATAATGAAAATGGATTATCAACTGTAATAGTGAACTGTGGGGTCTCTAACTCTAGTCCACTATCAAAATCTTCAAATAATGCTAAATCAACATCGACCGTATCACCTCCTAAAGGCAAAGTGATATTGTCAAATCCAATATTATTCATATTAAAAGAAAATTCAAAACCAGTTTGAGGAGTTATTGAAACATCACCATCAATAGATTCTAATTCCAATGTTTCTATTGCTATCTGCAAGCTATTACTATTATCAATCACAACTCCATTAAGAGGAATACTTTGAATATATGTCTCTCCTGCCTCCAATTGAAAAGGGCCTACTTCCCATAAAATATCTGAGTCAGGTGTTATATTGATTTGTGCATTTTCTATTGAAATTGGCAAATTATTAGTAATCCCAATTTCTAATTCCCCTGAGTTAAAAGAAGCATTACTAAATTCATCAAACTCAAAACTAAATGGATCTAATGGAACACCATTGAGTAATTGAAAAAGACCACCTGAAATTTCTTGACTATCAGGGAATGGAGTGTCAATTCCCAACAACTGTAAAGGGCCTTCACCTAATAATTCTAATGCAAGAAATTCTAATGTTATTGACGTATCTATATTTAAACCAATAATATTCTGCATTAATGCAGGATCCAAAACATAAATTGAATCACTACGAAATGCAAGATGTATTAAATTATTCTCATCATATTCTGTGGTGCCTTTTTCTGGAATCAAATCTGCAATTGTGACTGTTGCATTAATTAATGGTGTAGCAATTTCTGGTGACCACGAATCAACTTCAATTTGATCTAATTGACAAGCATTGAAAATCAAACAGAATATAAAAAATAGAGCATGAATATGATTAATCTTTGACATATATTTGAATAAAATTAATATCTTAACAAAGATGCAATTATTTAATAACTAATCATAATAAGATCAAAATAAATGGACACCATGAGAGAATTGATAGATAGTAAAAAACTCATTCTAATTGCAGGACCTTGTGTAATTGAAAATAAGGAGATTACATTTCAAATAGCTACAGAGATCAAAAGAATATCTGAGAAACTAGAAATACCATTTATATTTAAAGCATCATATAAAAAAGAAAATCGAACTAAATTAGACTCATTTACAGGTCCTGGACTAACAAAAGGAATTAAAATATTACAGGACATAAAAAAGACACTATCAATACCTATTACCACAGACTTTCACAATGCAGATGATATAAAAAAAGCAGGCCATTTAGTGGACATAATCCAAATCCCAGCTTTTTTATGCAGACAAACAGATATGTTAATCAGCGCAGCAAACACAAAAAAATACATTAATGTTAAAAAAGCTCCTTTTTTATCTGGAGCATCATGTAAATTTATAATTGAAAAAATCCGGGAATCTGGAAATGAAAATATTATTCTCACAGAACGTGGGAATTCATTTGGGTATGAAAATTTAATAGTTGACATGCGTAATATACCAATAATGAAAAATTATAATGTGCCTGTGATAATAGACGCAACGCATGCTAATCAAAAACCAAATCAAAGTATTGGCAAATCAGGAGGAACGCCTGAATTTATTGAAACCTTAGCATCTTCTGCTCTTGCAGCAGGGGCAGACGGAGTCTTTATAGAGACACACCCAAACCCTTCATCTGCACTTTCAGATGGAGCAACCTCCTTACCATTAAATAAATTAAAAACAGTATTGGAAAAATTAATACGTATAAAGTCGGTTATTGATTAAATGCTAAATTCTAAGTGATCATATGCCAAAAATACATTTTTTGGCAATTCTTTCTTAAGATCATCATATAGACCCAGGTTATGACTGACATGTGTTAAATAAGCTTTTTCTGGGGCTAATTCTTTAATTAATTTTAATGATTGTTCTAAATTATAATGAGATATGTGAGGAGCCCTTTGTAAAGCATTAATAATTAATACTTTGGATCCTAATATTTTTGTTTTTTCCTCTGTAGAGATGTAATTAGCATCAGTGATATATGAAAGATCGCCTATTCTATATCCTAATATAGGAAGTTTATAATGAAGTACTCTAATTGGATTAATTACAATATCTGAGATGCAAAATGCACGATTTGAAATAGTATTAAGATTCACATCAGGTTTACCTGGATAATCAGGGCCATCAAAAAGATATTTGAAATCCTGGCTTATAGATTTCAGCACATTGTTTTCACCATATATATTAATTTGTTTTTTATTCAAATAATAAATCGGTCGCAAATCATCTAGGCCTGCAGTATGATCCCTATGTTGATGCGTAAGTAAGATAGAGTCAATAATAGTATTGTTGGATGTTAACATTTGACAGCGAAAATCCGGTCCGATATCAATTAAAATGACATGTTCATCTATTTTGATTAACAATGAGGTTCTTAACCTTTTATCTTTGATATTATTTGAGGAGCAAACAAGACAATTACATCCAATAACAGGAACCCCTTGAGATGTTCCAGTTCCTAAAAAAAGTACTTGCATATTCATTATAATTAAATATAATTTTTTTACTCTTTTTAAACAAACTAAAGTAAATTTGTAATTAAATAAAAAAGTATGTCCATGGAGAATGTTATTTTAAGTCCTACTCAAAAGGCATTAAATATTAATTTACATCAAAATATCTATGGTACATTTTCTGAAATTGGTGCTGGTCAAGAAGTGGTAAGGCATTTTTTTAGAGCTGGTGGTGCATCTGGAACAATCGCAAAAGCAATGTCAGCATATGATATGGATGTCAGTGATGCTATTTACGGTAAAGAGGAAGATGGAAGATATGTTTGTGAATCAAGATTAAAGAAAATGATTAATCGAGAGTATTTACTATTAGAGGAAAGACTAAATCGGGAAACACATCGCAATCAATATTTCTTTTCTTTTGCAAATACAATTACAACCACAAAGTATAATGAAGACTTAAAACCAGGTCATGGCTGGATGGGCGTTCGATTTCAATTAAATGAAAAAGATCGTCCAAATGATGTAATTATTCACATCCGATTACATGAAAATGAAGCTAGACTACAGCAAGAAACCGTTGGAATACTAGGAGTTAACTTAATGTATGCATGCTTTTATCATAATACTAGTCCTGAAAGTTTTATACAAAGCTTATATGATAATTTAAGCAGGAAACAAGTCGAGATTGACATGGTACAAATGAATGGAAAAACATTTCAAAATGTTGACAATAGACTACTAAGTCTTTTATTGGTAAAGCATGGAATGACTGAAGCGGTAATCTTTGGACCTGACGGTAAAAATATGCAACCATCTGATGCCTTGTATAAAAAAAACATATTAGCACTAAGAGGTAGTTTTAGACCCGTAACAAAAGTCAACATTGACATGATTAAAAATGGATTAAATGAATTTGTCAAAGAGAATAAAGTGAAAGAAGAGAATTTACAAGTATTATTTGAAATTACATTAAATAATTTGAAAGAAGAAGGTGATATTAATGAGAAAGATTTTCTTGATAGGGTAAATATACTATGCTCCATTGGTCAAACAGTTATGATATCAAATTACCAACGATATTATAAATTATTAGATTATTTTGGACGCTTTACTAAAGAAAGAATAGGGATTATTCTAGGATTAACTAATCTTAAAGAAATATTTGAAGCGAAATTTTATCGTCATTTGAATGGAGGAATCTTGGAAGGGGTGGGTAAAATGTTTAATCGCGATATTAAAGTATATGTATATCCATACAAACCTGATCAGACAAGTACTCTAAAAACATCGAAAAATATTAATATCCAACCTCGAATAAAACCACTATACGATTTTTTTGTATTTAATAAACGTATTATTGATCTAAAGGGCTACAAAGAAGAATACTTAAATATATTTTCGAAAAAGGTGATCAAAATGATCAAAAAAGATAAAATTGGATGGGAAGAAATGGTGCCAAATTATGTAGATAACATAATTAAAGAGAATAATTTATTTGGATATCAAAAGAAATAAAAAACCGATTAAGGTTATTAAAAAATATACACTTAAATTAACTGCCCCAACATAATCTTTTGCTAATCGCTGTCCTAAAAACAAAGCACATATCGTAATAGTTGACAATTGTAATCCGAGATAAAATAAATCTACAGAATAATTAGACGCCCCTTGAATTAGTATCCAATCCAATAAGAATATAAGAAAAGATAATCCAGTCACACATTCTAAAAAAGTTAAAACCAATAGTAAAAAAAATACAAATTTTTCAAAAATAGTATTTTTAAAATGTGTTGTGAAATAATTCAAATTACCACCAAAATCCATAATTTTATCTACACCTGACTGCAAAAAAAGTATTAGAAAAAAAATAGATATAAAAATGATAGGTGAAAAAGAAAGATTAATAAGTAGAGTATTCATGTATAATAAAATTATATTTTTAAAAAATTGTTGAAAAAATAATCTTTTTTTTTTATTTCTAGAAATAAAAAATTATCATATTAGTCTAAATAATATTAAGTTCCGCTAAATTTCGATGAGTAAAATTATATCAATAGTTAATCAAAAGGGGGGTGTCGGCAAAACAACAACAGCCGTAAATCTTGCTGCAAGCTTAGGCGTTCTAGAAAAAAAAATATTACTAATTGATGCGGATCCACAAGCGAATGCAACATCCGCTCTTGGTATTGAATTAACTGAATTAGAAGAAAGTAAAACTATTTATGAATTGATAGAGCATAATATTTCAACACATGAAGCAATTATGGCTACCAATTCTCCTAATGTAGATATAATTCCATCTACCATTAATTTAGTCGGTGCTGAAATTGAATTAGTCAATCATCCAGATAGAGAAAAAATGCTTCATAAACAATTGGCATCTATTAGAGATAGATATGATTTTATTTTCATTGATTGTCCTCCATCATTAGGATTAATTACAATCAATTGTTTATCTGCATCTGATTCGGTCTTAATACCTATACAATGTGAATACTTCGCATTAGAAGGACTTGGCAAATTGATGAACACTATACGAAAAATACAGAACTTTCATAATGCAGAACTTTCAATTGAAGGATTATTATTAACGATGTATGACTCAAGACTAAGACTATCGAACAATGTTATTGAAGAAGTTAAAACACATTTTGAAAATATTGTTTTTAATACTATAATTCAAAGGAATGTACGCCTTAGTGAAGCAACTGGTTTTGGAGAAAGTATTATCAAATATGACGTTAACTGCAGGGGGGCTATTAACTATTTGAATCTAGCAAAAGAATTTATTAAAAAAAATGAATTAATAACAGATGAACGAGCCAAATAAAAAATCTCGACTAGGACGAGGATTGTCTTCAATTTTTAATGCTTCAAAAAAAAGTGAAGAATCAAAAAATAGGCCGATTGAAACAATAAAAATTGAATTAATCACAAAAAACCCTTTTCAACCTAGAACCAATATACCAAAAAAAGAATTAAATGAGTTATGTGATTCTATCAAAACATACGGAGTAATTCAACCAATCACTGTTCGAAAATTAAATGAAAACAAGTACGAATTAATATCAGGAGAAAGAAGATTACAAGCATCGATTTTAGCAGGATTTGAAAGAATACCTGTTTTTATTAAAAATGTACACGACAATCAAATGCTTGAAGTAGCATTAGTAGAAAATATCCAAAGGCAAGATCTAGATCCAATTGAGGTTGCATTAAGCTTGAAAGAATTAATTGAGGAATATCGCATCAATCAAGAAAGTTTAGGAAAAAAAATAGGTAAAAGTCGATCAACAATTAGCAACTATATTAGACTCCTGAAACTTGACCCCATCATCCAAGCAGGAATTAGAGATAAAATTATCACCATGGGGCATGCTAAAGCAATTTTAAATATAATAGATAAAAAAACTCAACTTCAATTATATCAAAATATTATTAAACACAATTACTCTGTAAGAGAAACGGAATCTATAGTGAAAAACAATAAATTAACTCAACAAAAGAGATTCCTTAAAACACAAAAAATACTCTCTTCTGAATTTAAAAAAATTGAAGAAGAATTATCAGATTTCTTTAGTCAACGAATAAAATTAACAATATCAAAATATGGAAAAGGTAAAATAGAAATACCATTTAAATCTGAAAAAAATCTGGATGAAATTATTAAAACACTATATTCCTAAATCAATTATTATAATCTGTATTTTGTTAATAAGTCAAGGTGCACAAAGTCAAGATGAACGGCATAACTTCATTAAAAAAAGTGCTATTTTATCTATAGCATGTCCTGGATTAGGACAAATACAAAATAAAAAACACTGGAAAGTGCCAATCATCTATATGGGTTTAAGTGGTGCTGTATATTCTTATGTTACGAATAACCAAAAATATCAAGAATATAAGTCAGCATATATTTCAGAAACAGATGGAGACCAAAACACAATCAATATGTCTGGCTACAGTGCTTCCAATCTAATAACTTTGGAAAATTATTATCGGAATTCAAGAGACTTGTCAGGATTAGTGTTTTTTTTAATTTACTTTTTAAATATTATAGACGCATCTGTTGACGCACATTTAGCTAATTATAATTTAAATGACAATTTATCACTATCTTTAAACAGAAATAATGATCCTACTTTAGGAAGTATTAATCTTTATTTAACATGGGATTTATAGTATATGAATATCGGTATTATAGGGTATGGTAAAATGGGGAGAGCAGTGGAAAAATGTGCAATCCAAAAAGGACACAATATTGTCTTTAAAATAAACTCGTTGAATAAACATGATTTAAACAAAAATAATCTATCCTTAATTGATGTAGCAATAGAATTTTCAAGTCCACAATGCGCATTCGACAATATTGTATTTTGCCTTACAAATAAAGTTCCAATCGTATCTGGAACAACAGGTTGGCAAAAAAGATTACCGACGATAAAGGATATATGTTTAACTCACAAAGCTTCATTTTTACATGCTCCAAATTTTAGTCTTGGTGTAAATATTTTTTTTGATATTAATAATTATGTCGCTAAATTGATGCAATTAAAAAAATACAACATAGAATTAGAAGAGAAACATCATAAAATGAAGAAAGATATGCCAAGTGGTACTGCGATAAAAATATTAAATGATATTTCTTTATTTAGAAATAAAAATAATGAAAACCCCATCCCTATTAAATCGAAAAGAATGGGACAAGTAAAAGGAGAGCACATAGTAAAATATATATCTGAAATCGATGAAATTACAATCAGCCATAAATCAAAAAATAGAAATGGATTTTCTGAAGGCGCGTTATTAGCTGCCGAATTCATTCGCGATAAACAAGGTTACTTCAAAATGACAGATGTAATAAAAAATTTATAAATCATGTTTTTCATTTCACTAATTACATATGTTGCTATTAGTTATTTAATTTACTTTAAACAACAAAAGTTTAAAAACTTAATGGTTTTTTTATTTGCTATTGGGATGGCCATAAGTGTAGTGTCCTCTATAAATCATGTCAAACAATACTTGATTTTCCTAATTATCATTTATTTAGGATCAATATTTATTAAGCTAGGATTACAATTTATTTGGCGAATCATAAAATCTATTGATCATAGAAGGAAATTTATGCGTTGCTATTCCTACGTATTTCTCTATATCATAGCACTGTCTTTAATAATATCAATCACCGGTTTAGAGTGGTTAAAATGGTTTTATTTTCTAATTTTTTTCATTTTAGATTATTATTATATTCAATTTATTCCATGGAAAAAAAATGGCGAAAAGAAAAGTAACATATCTAAAAACCAAGAATGGGAAGAAGCTATCACTTTTGCGATTATAGCAGCAACATTAATTCATGTATTTTTTATTCAACCATTTACTATACCAACTTCATCTATGGAAAAAAGTATGTTAGTTGGCGACTTTTTATTGGTCAGTAAAATGAATTATGGGGCCAACATCCCAAACACCCCTATCTTTTTACCTTTTATGCATCAAAAAATACCCGGAACAAAGAGTACCCCATCATATTCTAAATTAATTCAATTAGGGTATAATAGATTACAAGGGTTTCAGGAAATAAAAAATGAAGACATTGTTGTATTTAATTTTCCAGCTGATACAATTATTGATAATATACCGTTTGACAAAAAAATGAATTACGTCAAAAGATGTGTTGGCATCGCTGGAGATTCACTTCAAATTATTGATAAAGATATATATATCAATAATAAAAAAGTACATGAAGATTCAACCATTCAAAAACAATTTCAATACTATATTGTCCCAAACGAGAATGCTCAGATAAATTCATCTATTATACAGAGCCTAGAAACACTATTAATAGAAAATGATATTGAAACATATGCACAATACCAATCAAGTAGAAAAACTGAATTTCTAAAGCCAACAAAAAAAAGAAAAATTGAGAAAAAAACTAATTCTAAATTAAGAAACACTGGATTATTTATAGTCTTTTTAACTGATTTAGAAAAAGATATTATAGCGAAAAAAATTGAGAAATGGTTTTCGTTTAAAGAAGAACAATTGTCGAAAAACTTATTTCCTAAAACATTGAAAAAGAATTGGAATACTGATAACTATGGTCCAATATATATCCCCAAAAAAGGGGACATATTAGAACTGAATGATTCCACAATTCATTTTTACAAAAAAATTATTGAAGATTATGAAAACAATAAATTAGAAATCATCAACGCAGAGTATTACATAAACGATACAAAAACTAATACATATGAATTCCAAATGAATTACTATTGGATGATGGGTGATAATAGGCATAATTCTGAAGACTCAAGAGTTTGGGGATTTGTCCCAGAGAATCATATTGTAGGAAAACCCATTTTTACATGGTTAAGCTTAAATTATAATGCTATTCATAAAAAAAGTTTAAAGTCTAAATTGGGGATTATTCGATGGAAGAAATTATTTACACCAATTCATGGAGACAAAAAAGGTAAATCATATTTTATTCACTTTATAATATTTATCCTGCTCATTAAAGGCATTAACCGTTTTCGTAAACAAAAGACAAGTGAGGCATAAACAAACAATACTTTCTACATCATATTTGCCTTCTATTCAATATTTTCAGTCATTAAATAAACATGCATCAACCTATATTGAGCACAAAGAGTATTATACCCGACATTCTATCAGAAACAGGACATGGATACTCGGAGCAAATAATCCCATATTATTAACTGTCCCAATTACAAAGAAGCACTATTCAAAAACATTAATAGAGGATATTAAAATATCTAACACAAAGTGGACAAGAAATCATTTAAATAGTATACGAAGTGCATATGGATCTGCGCCTTTTTTTATTCACTATTTTGATCAACTAGAAAATATAATTAATAAAAACCATGTGTTTTTAATTGATCTCAATTATGATTTATTAAACTACTTTTTAGAGGAATTGTCTATAACGAAAGAAATTCGCAAAACAGAAAATTATATTAAATCCTATTGTAACGATACTTTAGACCAAAGATTGAATATACAAAATACCACAAATTTCAAAAAATACACTCAAGTTTTCAGCAACACATTTATTCCTAATCTTAGTATTATAGATCTTATTTTTAATTTAGGTACAGATGCAAAAGAATATATAGATGGGTGATAATAAGTAATTCTTATATTTAACATTATGAATAACAAAATAGATATAAAATTTAATCAAAATGAAGATGCTATGAAACTATTAGTTTCAGATCTCCACCAAAAAAAACAACTCATTGAATTAGGTGGAGGTGCAGAAAGTATTAATAAACAACATCAAAAAGGTAAATTAACTGCGAGAGAAAGAATACATGAGATTTTTGACAAAAATTCTACTTATATAGAACTAGGAGTTTTTGCAGCAAATGATTTATATAAAGAATTTGGTGGGTGTCCTGCAGCTGGAGTGATTTTAGCAATTGGAAAAATCCATAATAGAAGCTGTATTGTGGTCGCAAATGACGCTACAGTTAAAGCGGGAGCATGGTTTCCAATGACAGCTAAAAAAAATTTAAGAGCACAAGAAATTTGCATGGATAATAATATCCCAATTATTTATCTAGTAGATAGTGCTGGTGTATTTTTACCACTACAAGATGAAGTGTTTCCAGACAAAGAACATTTTGGAAGACAATTTCGAAATAATGCTAAAATATCGGCAAAAGGAATCACTCAAATATCTGCTATTATGGGAAGCTGTGTTGCAGGAGGAGCATATTTACCTATTATGAGTGATGAAGCTCTAATTGTCGAGAAAAATGGCAGTGTCTTTTTAGCAGGATCCCATCTAGTGAAAGCTGCAATTGGAGAGGAAATTGATAATGAAACACTAGGAGGAGCTAATACTCATTGTGATATTTCTGGGGTCACAGACTATAAATGTAAAAATGATAATGAAGCAATAGGAATCATCCGGGAATTAATTCAGAGCAGTGAAATAAAAAAAGGATCTAATGTTTCTAGAATTGAAAGTCTACCTCCTAAAAAAAACATAAAAGACATCTATGGAATTCTACCAAAAGATCGTGACACACCATATGAGATGAGAGAAATTTTAGAAAGAATTGTAGATGATAGTTATTTAAGGGAATATAAAGCAAGTTATGGGAAAACTCTTATTTGCGCATATGCTAGAATTGATGGATGGTCCATTGGAATCATTGCAAATCAAAGAAAAATGGTCAAAAATGGAAAAGGAGAGATGCAATTAGGGGGGGTTATTTATTCCGACTCAGCTGATAAGGCTGCAAGATTTATTATGAATTGTAATCAAAAAGGCATTCCATTACTTTTCATTCAAGATGTCAATGGCTTTATGGTAGGTTCTCGTGCTGAAAAAAATGGCATTATAAAAGATGGTGCTAAAATGGTCAATGCAATGGCCAATAGTATCGTACCTAAGTTTACCTTAATCATTGGAAACTCTTTCGGAGCAGGAAATTATGCTATGTGTGGAAAAGCTTACGACCCAAGATTAATTTTAGCGTGGCCCACTGCAAAAATTGCAGTCATGGGAGGTGAACAAGCTTCTAAAGTGCTTTTGAATCTAGAAAAATATAAATTAAAAAAAGAAGGCATAGAATTAACAGAAGAAAAAAAGAGAAAAATACTCCAATCTATCCAAGCAAAATATAATAATCAAATGAGCCCATACTATGCCGCTTCCAGAATGTGGATAGATGATATTATAGATCCAGTAGACACTCGATTATATATATCTATTGGTATAGAAATCGCTCATAAAAACAAAAAAAAATATTTTAACACTGGCGTCATACAAACATAAGTACTCAATATAAAAAAAATAATTACCTTTAAAACCAATATGATAACAATTGAATTCCCCGATAAAACGACACGAGAATTTCCTAGTGGAAGTAATGCTATTGATATTGCAAAAAATATTAGCGAAGGATTAGCAAGAAATGTCCTTGGAGCTAAAATAAATGGTGTAATTACAGACGCTTCACAAGCCTTAATAGATGGAAGTAAAATAAAGCTAGAGCTATTAACCTGGGAGAATGATGAGGGTAAATCTATAATGTGGCATTCAAGTGCTCATTTAATGGCAGAGGCAATTGAATCCTTTTACCCCAAAGTTAAATTTGCAATCGGTCCACCGATTGAAAATGGCTTTTATTATGATATGGAATTTCCGGGAAATAGCAATTTCTCATCCGATGACTTTCCTAAAATAGAGAAGAAAATCATAGAATTAGCGAGAGAAAAAAATAGATATGAAATTTCATATGTAAGCAAAAAAGAGGCAATTAAATACTTCCAAGAGAAAAAAAATGAATATAAATTAGAATTAATTGATAATTTAAATGATGGAGAAATTACATTTTATAAACAAGGGAGATTTATAGATTTATGTAAAGGCCCTCATATACCTAACACTAATTTTATTAAATCTGTAAAATTACTTAATGTCGCTGGAGCTTATTGGAAAGGTAATGAAAATAATAAACAACTAACTAGAATATATGGAATTACGTTCCCAAAGAAAAAATATCTAGATGAATACTTAATTAAGTTAGAAGAAGCTAAACAGCGAGATCATAGAAAAATCGGAAAAAACATGTCTCTTTTTACGTTCTCAAAAAAAGTTGGACAAGGACTCCCATTATGGCTACCTAAAGGTGCATATTTAAGAGATCAATTAGTTGAATTTATGAAACAGGTGCAATTAAAATTTGGATATCAACCTGTTATTACTCCCCATATTGGATCAAAAGAATTATACATTTGCTCAGGACATTATGAAAAATATGGAGAGGATTCATTTCAACCAATTAAAACACCAGATGAAAATGAAGAATTTTTTCTTAAGCCAATGAATTGTCCTCATCATTGTGAAATATATAAATCCCAGCCAAGATCATATAAAGATTTACCAATTAGGTTTGCTGAGTTTGGAACTGTATATAGATACGAAAAAAGTGGAGAATTACATGGGTTAACAAGAGTTAGAGGATTCACTCAAGATGATGCTCATATTTTTGCCACACCCAATCAAGTTCAAGATGAATTTGAATCTGTTATAGATTTAGTGTTGTATGTGCTCAAAGCAATGGGATTCAATGATTATATTGTTCAAATATCATTAAGAGATCCCGAAAATCATGAAAAATACATTGGCAGTGATGAAAATTGGAATTTAGCAGAACAAGCTATTATCAATTCTGCAAAAAATAAAAATTTAAATACAGTAATTGAATATGGAGAAGCCGCATTTTATGGCCCAAAATTAGATTTCATGATTAAAGACGCCATAGGTAGAAGATGGCAATTAGGTACAATTCAAGTAGATTATAATCTTCCCGAAAGGTTCCAATTAGAATATAAGGGCTCTGATGATAAAATGCATAGACCTGTAATGATACATAGAGCGCCTTTCGGCTCATTAGAAAGATTTATTGCTCTACTCATTGAACATACAGGGGGCGAATTTCCACTTTGGTTAACACCACAGCAAATTATTATTTTACCAATCAGCCAAAAATATAATGAATACTCTTGTAAACTTTTAAATTCACTAAAAAATTACGATATTCGCGGTCATGTTGACGATAGAAATGAAACAACTGGTAAAAAAATTAGAGACGCGGAATTAAAAAAAATTCCATACATGGTAGTTGTGGGAGAGCAGGAAGTAGAAGAAAAATTATTATCTATCAGAGAACACGGCGGAAAGAACTTAGGAAAACTAACACAAGAAAAATTAGTAAAACTAATAAAAGAGAACATTGCTAAAGAATTAAAATAGTATAAATTAAATAATAGTATTATAGTAGTAAAAAGAAGACATAAAGGAAGAAGACCCTGGAGAATTAAAAAAGAGAACCCTCATAAAATCAATGATTTTATTACGGCAAACACAATACGATTAGTAGGTGATAATGTAGAGCCTAAAGTGTGTGCAAAAACAGAGGGGATGAATATTGCAAAAGAGTTAGGTCTAGATTTAGTTGAAATATCAGGAAAGTCAGACCCCCCAGTGTGTAAAATTATTGATTATAAAAAATTTCTTTATGCGCAAAAAAAGAAACAAAAGGAAATTAAATCTAAGTCTAGTAAGATAGTTATAAAAGAAATACGATTTGGACCTAACACAGAGGAACATGATTATAATTTTAAATTAAATCATGCAAAGAAATTTCTAGAAGATGGATCGAAATTAAAAGCATATGTGTTCTTTAAAGGGCGATCTATTATTCACAAGGATAGAGGGGAGATTTTACTCCTTAAACTAGCACAAGATTTGGAGCAAATAGCAAAAGTAGATGAGCTTCCAAAACTTGAGGGGAAAAGGATGATCATGATGTTGTCCTCATTAATAAAAAAATAAATAATTGAATTATGCCAAAAATGAAAACAAATTCGAGCGCTAAAAAACGATTTTCTGTTACTAGTTCAGGGAAAATTAAAAGAAAACATGCGTTTAAAAGTCATATTTTAACAAAGAAAACAACTAAACAAAAACGTAGATTAACAAACACCGGTTTAGTTCATAAATCAGATGAACATAATGTTAAGCAGCAATTAGCAATGAAATAAATTAATAACCATGTAATTAGTATTAAGTGCCATGGCCGCTAATTACAAAAAAAAATACAATTATGCCAAGATCAGTAAATTCAGTTGCCTCAAAAGCAAGAAGAAAAAAAATACTTAAACAAGCTAAAGGTTATTTTGGAAGAAGAAAAAATGTATTTACAGTGGCTAAAAATGCCGTTGAAAAAGCATTAACGTATGCCTATAGAGATCGCAAAACCAATAAAAGAAATTTTAGAGCTTTATGGATACAAAGGATTAATGCGGGGGTTCGAGAGCATGGCTTGTCTTATTCGCAATTTATGGGCCTTATTAAAGAAAAAAACATACAATTGAACAGAAAGGTGTTAGCAGATTTAGCAATGAATCATAAAGACATATTTAAAAAAATTGTTGAGTCAGTAAAAAAATAAACACCTAGACTATTGACTCAGAGCTTCTAAGGCTGGTATATAAGACGGATTTAACATAAGGCAATTCTTCCAATCTATTTTTGCTTTGTCTTTATCATTAGTTAAATTATATAAATAAGCTCTAGCATGGTATGCTAATAAAAATGAATTATCTAAATCAATCGCTTGACTAAAATAATTAATAGCATTTAAGTAATTTGATAATTGCATTTCACAAAAGCCCATATTATAATAAGTTTGTTTATTAGAACTATTTAAATTAATACTTTTAGAATATAAATCTAGTGCTTCAGTATATGCGGATAAATTTTGTTTATGCTTTCCAAAATTATAATAGACACGATTATCATTGGGATACAAATTAATAATTTTATTAAAGTACTTATCTGCTAATTCTAAATCTAGAAAATTATTAGAAGATGTCGTATCACTATATATAATAGACAACAATGATAAAGTTTCTTTTTCTTCTGGGAATTGAGTTATTCTATTATGTAACAAATTAATGGCTAATGCATATTCTTTCATTTCTTTTAAAAAGACAATGAATGAACTTGGAATAATGCCATTATTCATTAATGACAAAGTATCTATCATTAACTTACAATTAGGATGACGAACTACACAAAATAAATTAGTTAATTTTTCACGACATTCCAGTTGATTTGGATTAATCCGCAAACATCTCTCCCAACTTTTTTTAGATATTCTAGTTTGATTTAAAATATAATAAACATTACCTCTAGCAAGTAATAAATCTGGATCATTTTTAAAAACACTATACGCATTATCAATATCTTTTTTTGCTAAATCCAACTTATTTTTTTCTATATACATATTTGCACGCTGAGTTAATAGAGATATATTCAATGAATCATCTATAAGTAGATTTGATAATGAATCTAGCGAAGATGTAAAAGGAACAACAGATTGATTTTGACAACTAAAAAGTAGGAAAGCACATATTATGAAAAAAATGCTCTGAAAATATCTAATTACTGATTTCAAGAAAGGTTTTCTTTTATTTGTTCTTCTAACTGATTACTCAAATCAGGATTGTCTTTTAATATTTGTCGAACAGATTCTCTTCCCTGACCTAGCTTTGTGTCATCATAACTAAACCAAGAACCACTTTTTTGAATAATACCGTGATCTACCCCTAAGTCAATAATTTCACCAGTTTTCGAAATCCCTTCGCCATACATAATATCAAATTGTGCACCTCTAAATGGAGGCGCGACTTTATTTTTAACAATCTTGACCCTAGTTCTATTACCAATCGTTTTATCTCCATCTTTAATTTGCGTGCTTCGTCGAATATCTATTCTGACAGATGAGTAAAACTTTAAGGCATTGCCACCTGTAGTAGTTTCAGGATTACCAAACATAACACCTATTTTTTCTCGCAATTGATTAATAAATACACAAATACATCCCGATTTACTAATAGTAGCAGTCATTTTTCGAAGCGCTTGTGACATTAACCGTGCTTGCAGGCCTAATTTGGATTCACCCATTTCACCTTCAATTTCACTTTTTGGAGTTAAAGCTGCTACTGAATCTATAACGAGAATATCTATTGCTGCCGAACGAATTAAATTATCCGCTATTTCTAATGCCTGCTCACCACAATCTGGCTGTGAAATAAGTAAATTATCTATGTCGACACCTAATTTTTTTGCATAAAAACGATCAAATGCATGTTCAGCATCAATAAATGCAGCAATACCTCCTTTTTTTTGTGCTTCAGCAATAGCATGGAGAGTTAAAGTTGTTTTTCCCGAAGACTCTGGTCCAAAAATCTCAATGACTCTACCTTTTGGCAATCCACCAACGCCTAAAGCTAAATCTATACCAATAGATCCAGTTGATATTGATTCAATATCGATAATTGGAGCATCTCCAAGTTTCATAATAGTACCTTTACCATAGGTTTTTTCAATTTTATCCATTGTTAAAGCTAATGCCTTATGTTTTGCTTCTAATTCTTTACTCATAATTTGGATTTATTTATATATTTCTAATATTTGATTAGTATGATCTTTAGTGTTTACCTTTGTAAATATATGGTCAATCTTTTGATTATTATTTATAATAAATGTCGTTCGATGCACCCCCATATATTCTTTCCCCATAAATTTTTTCTTCCCCCAAACTCCATAATCATTACAGAGTCTTCTTTCAGTATCAGAGATCAAATTAAAAGCTAAATTATATTTATCAATGAATTTAAGGTGTGAGATTTGGGAATCTGGACTGACTCCAAGTACTTCAAATCCTTTATCAAGCAGGTGCGAATAGTTTGTGTTTAAATCACATGATTCCGCTGTACACCCCGGCGTATTATCTTTTGGATAAAAATAAAGTATTAAACTTTTGTTTTTATAATCTGATAAAGAGATAATGTCACCGTTCTGATTAAGACCAGAAAAATTTGGGGCATTTTCACCAATTTTTAAATGTGTCATAAAAAAAATATTACTAAATTCAAATGTAATAAATCAATACTTAAGTTTTTACTTAAACAATGATTTTCTTCCAACAACACTACAAATAGGACATACTCTTGGATTATGCTGTCTTGCAGGACAATGCTCTCTGCCAAAATAAATCATTTGTAAATGCAACTTATTCCATAGATGCTTAGGAAAATGACGTTTACAATCTTTTTCTGTTTTAATCACATTTCTACCATTACTTAAACACCAGCGATAACTAAGCCTATGAATATGTGTATCTACTGGAAATGATGGGATATTAAATGCTTGTGACATAACAACCGATGCTGTTTTATGGCCAACACCTGGTAAATTTTCAAGATCCTCAAAGTTGTCTGGAACAATTGAATTATGTTTTTCTACTAATATTTTTGATAATTGAGAAATTGCTTTAGATTTTGCCGGAGATAATCCACAGGGCTTAATAATCTCTCGGATAGTATCTACATCCTTTGACATCATATCTTTTGGATTGTCAGCTAAAGAAAATAAACGAGGTGTTATTTCATTAACTTTAGCATCAGTACATTGAGCAGATAATAAAACAGCAATTAATAGAGTATAATTATTAACATGTTGTAAAGGTATAGCTGGGGTGCTATATAATGATTCTAACTGTGAAATAATAAATAAAATTTTCTCGTTTTTATTCATCTTATATATTAATAAGCATAACACTAAACTAATAAATTTTAGTTTAGCATCACACCATCCGAATCCTCTTCATGTAAAGGTGTGAATAAAGAGTTTGAATAATCATTTAAAAATTTATTGCATTTTACTGAATGTAAAGAAATTAAATAATCTAGACACTCTATTTCTTGATTTAAATTCTTAATTAATAGTTTATGTTTTTCTTCTTTTAAATAGGTAAAAAATATATCCATAGGCAAATTTAATTTATACCATGGTAACGTAATAAAACTGAATTTTATTATAATATTTTTATAAATTAATTCACTGACAAAACAACTCCATCCTGTTTGATGATTTTTCTTAAATTAATTAATGCATAACGCATGCGTCCTAAGGCAGTATTAATACTAATATTACAGTCTTCTGCTATCTCATGAAAACTCATATTAAAATAATATCTCATTTTCAAAACTCTTTTTTGCTCAATAGGTAATTTTTCAATAATATTTTTTACATCTTCTAAAACTTTTTTATTAATTAACTCATCTTCCATACTAATAGATGTATCCTTCACAAAATCAAAAATATTAAATTCAGTATTAGAACGAATAAATTTTGTTTTTTTAATTTTTCTAAAATAATCCATTGACAAATTGTAAGAAATTCTCATGACCCATGGTAAAAACTTCCCTTGCTCATTGTAATGTTTCCCCTTTTTTAATGCCTTAATAACTTTTAAAAAAGTTTCTTGAAAAATATCCTCCGCTAAAGATTGATCTTTAACTTTAGATATTATGAAAGCCATCAATCTCTGACGATGACGATTAATTAAAATATTAAGTGAATTATCTTTTCCGTTGATATACGATTGAACCAATTGCTCATCTTTGATTACATTAATAGACATATTTTTAGCTTATTTAGTTAGTAAAAAATTAAACAAGTAAAAATTTATCTATACGCAATTTGGTTTTGAATTTATACAACAAATATACTTAAAAAAATTATATTACTAAATATTATGCAATAATTACAATGAATAATTAATACATTTATCAGACATGATTATACATTTATTAATCACAGGTAATGCAATACTAGCAGGGGCAATTTTAGCGAATTTGTTTGCCAACCACTTTAATATTTGCACATGGTATAAGTTTTATGAAAATATTTTAGCAAACGGTCTATCTACGGCACTAATCCAACAAAACATAGTAAGCCTATGTTGGTTATTTGTTATATATCCAATAATACTAAGTGTTTCATATATATTGGGTGAAAAAATTTATCAATTTTGGATTCAATAAGAATGTTAAAAAAAAACGACATCATTATAAGGGGAGCTCGTTTGCATAACCTTAAGAATATATCTATTAATATCCCGAAAAATCAAATTGTTGTTATTACAGGGGTTTCTGGCTCAGGTAAATCTACATTGGCCTATGACACAATTTATGCAGAAGCACAAAGACGATATATTGAAAGCTTATCTTCCTATGCAAGACAGTTTTTAAAAAACCATAACAAACCAGAAGTGGAATATATTACAGGTTTATCACCTGCAATAGCAATCGAACAAAAAAGTCACATTAACAACCCAAGATCAACTGTAGGAACTATAACAGAAATATATTATTATTTAACACTGCTATACGAAAAAAATGGAGAAACATTTTCCCCAATTAGTGGTAAAAAAGTGACAAAGTACTCATTTCAAGATTTTAAAAAATACATATCAACATTTAGAACAAAATGTAAATTTATCATATGTTGCCCTGTTAAAATGAATCAGCTTAAATATCTAAAAGAAAAAGGATATACAAGACTCCTGATCAATTCGAAAATAACTAAGATTGATGACATTAAAGACAGTGATGACACAAGTGAATTAATCTTAGACAGATTAATATATGAGGCAAATTCAGATTTTGAAGCCCTTTTAAAAAAAACATATCAAAAAGCAATTGAAATAGGAATGGGCCAATTTTCTATATATAACGAAAATAAAAAATTATTAAAAAAAATTAACGCAAATTTTTTTCTTGACAATATGTATTTCCAAGAACCAAATAAAGATTTATTTAATTTCAACAACCCATATGGAGCATGTGAATATTGTAATGGACATGGTGACCTTATTGAAATTGATCCAGAAAAAGTAATCCCTAATAAAGAATTAAGTGTTCTAGAAAACATGATTTATCCCTGGAAGAATGGAAAAATGGAAAAATGGAAAAATGATTTAATAAAAAAATCAGCCGCAATCCAGTTTCCACTAAATATCAAATACGCCAATCTATCCAAGGAAGAAAAAAAAATACTGTGGTATGGAAAAAGTAATTTTAGTGGCATTTATGGTTTTTTTGATTTCTTGAAAAGAAAATCATACAAAATACAGTATAGAGTGATGTTATCAAAATATAAAAGTCGATCAATATGCAAAAAATGCAAAGGAAACAGGTTGAAAATAATCAGTGAATATATTAAAATAAACAACCAAAACATACAAGCTTTAATTAACTATCCAATTAAAGATTTACTAACATTTATCAAAAAAATTAAAGTTTCGGAAAAGGAAAAAAAAGTTACAGAAAAAATAAAACATGAAGTTATATCAAGACTTAACATTCTCATTGAGCTAGGACTAGATTACTTGACATTAAATAGAAAATCTAATTCTCTTTCAGGAGGAGAAATGCAAAAAATAAATATTGCGAAATCTATTGGCAGTGGATTAATCGGATCATTATATATTTTAGATGAACCTAGCATCGGCCTACATTCTCGTGACACAAATAAATTAATTGATATATTAAATCAATTAAAACATCTAGGCAATTCTATTATCATAGTCGAACATGATAAAGAAATAATCAAAGCTGCAGACCATATAATAGAAATGGGACCTTTTGCTGGAATGAATGGAGGAAACATCATTTATAGTGGAGACACAAATAACAAAGAGAAAAAAAGCCGAACCTTAAACTACATGCGGTCAAAAAAGAATGAAGAATTAAAATATAGACAAATAAAAGAGTTTATTCAGGTTACAAACATCACAAAAAATAATTTAAAAAATATAGATGTTGATATACCCATCAATGTGCTGACTGCAATTACAGGGGTTAGTGGGTCAGGAAAAACAACTCTATTAAGAGATATCGTATTACCTGCTATAAAAAGAAAACTTAGAGACTATAGCTTTCCAAAACCTAAATGTGAATCAATTGATTTTAATTTAAACAAAATTGAAAACATAGACTTCTTAAATCAAGAATCAATAAAAAAATCATCTAAATCTACACCAATTACATATATTAATGGATTTGATAGTATTCGCAATATATTTGCGTCTCAAAAATTAGCTAAATTAAATCAATTCAAAAAACAATATTTTTCATTTAATATCAAGGGGGGGCGATGTGAAGAATGCAAAGGCCAAGGGTTTGTTAATGTAGAAATGCAATTTTTATCTGATATTAAATTAATATGCAACTCATGTAAAGGGAAAAGATATGAGGATAGTATTTTAAAAGTATATGTTGAAGACAAAAATATTGCTGATATTTTAGACTTAACTATTAAAGAAGCATCTGATTTTTTTAGGAAGTATGATTATAAAATTATTGTTGACCAAATTGAACCATTAATAGAAGTTGGCCTCGGTTATTTAAAATTAGGCCAACCTGTTTCGACATTAAGCTCAGGTGAGGCACAAAGACTAAAAATAGCGTCATTTTTAAGCAAGAAAAAATCTAAATCTGTACTCATATTTGATGAGCCTACCAAAGGGTTACATTTTTATGATATTGAAATTTTAATTAAGGCATTTCAAAAATTAGTCAATCTTGGCAATACAATTATTATTATTGAGCATAATCTCGAATTAATTAAAAATGTCGACTGGGTAATTGACCTAGGCCCAGAAGCAGGGAACAATGGCGGAAAGATTATTTTTCAAGGAAATCCAATGAATTTAATGGGAATAAAAACACATACTGGAAAAGCTTTTACAAATGAATTGAAAAATTAAATAAATTGTTGATAATAATAATTTGCATATTTTCCATTTAGATTAATTAATTCTTTATGAGTTCCGGATTCAACTATATCGCCATGCTCTAAAACCAATATTTTATTAGCATCTTGGATTGTAGATAAACGATGTGCAATAATAATCGAAGTTCTATTTTTAGTAATATTTTTAATTGCTTTCTGAATCAGTTTTTCTGTGAATGGATCCATAGATGAAGTTGCTTCATCTAGAATAAAACAAGCCGGATTTAACAAATATGTCCTTAAAAATGATATTAATTGTTTTTCACCCTGAGACAAACCATTGCCCCGTTCACCAATATGATAATTATATTTTTCTGGGAATTTATTGATGAAATCTTCTAGGCCAATCTGTTCAACTGCATTATAGACTTCTTTGTCAGAGATGTTATGGAAAAATTTGATATTATTCATTAAAGAATCTGCAAGAAAAAAATTATCCTGCAATACAATACCGATATTTTTTCTTAATTCTTGAATCGAGATATTAGATAAATTATTTTCATTGATATAAATATCTCCAAAAGTCAAATCATACCATTTCATTAGCAAATTAATAATAGTTGTTTTACCAGAACCTGTTGATCCAATAATTGCAATATTATCATTAGGATGAATAGTGAAGTGGATATTGTTTAAAACAGACTCTCCAGCTTTATAGGCAAAGGTTACATCTTTAAACACAATACTTGTATTAGTCCACATATTAACTTGCACGCTAGAATCATACACGTTCTCTTGTTTAATTTGACTTTCTAAAAGAATAAATACTCTATTGGCAGCAACGATACCCATCTGTAAAATATTAAATCTATCAGCAATTCCTCGTAAGGGCCTAAACAACATATTAATAAATAGGATAAAAGCCACAATTTCACCTATAGTAACCAATTGAGTGTTAATAGCCTGAATAGAACCATACCAAACTATCAGTCCCATAGCAATTGCAGAAAAAACATCTACAATAGGCAAAAAAATCGAAAAATATAAAACTGTTTTTATATGCGCATCTCTATGAAAAGAATTTAGATTTTTAAACAATTCAAATTCATTATTTTCTTTTGAAAATATTTGAACAAGATTCATCCCAATTATATGTTCATACACAAATGTGTTGATCTTTGAAATATATTTTCTGACATCTAAAAATGCTTTTTGCATATGTTTTTGAAATAGAATAGTGGCCAAAATTAAAAATGGAAGAAAGATTAAGCTTATTAAGGCTAACCTCCAATTAACAAAAAACATACATGTAATAATTAAACAGACTTTAAACAAATCTCCAAAAATAACTAACAAACCTTGTGAAAACACAGAGGATATAGCTTCAATATCTGAGATTAACCTAGTGATAGTTGTACCTATTTGATTATTATCAAAATACCGAACTTGAAATGAAATTATTTTATCAAATAAATTAGCCCTAAGATTTTTGATAATTTTTTGAGATAAATAATTTGATTGATAAATAAACACAAATTGAAACAGCGCCTCAAATAACAAAAAAATAAAAATTATGATGATAATGTTTAGTAGCTTTTCAGTGTTAGCGTTTAAGATATAATTATCGAATGCGTATTGAATAAGTAATGGGCGAGTTGTTGATAACAATCCAAAAAAAATAGATGCTAAAATAGCCCCAAAAAACACGATTTTATATGGCTTAGTATAATGGATTAGCTTAAACAATAATTTAAAATCAAATACTTTCAAGACTAAATACTTTTGGATATTTAATATCTACTAAATATAAACCACATGCAGGGACTGAATACCCTGCATGTGATCGACTATAACTCAACATAATATTAGACAACTGATCTAAATTAATTTTTTCCAAACCTAAATTAATCAATGTGCCAACAATACATCTAACCATGTTATATAAAAATCTATCCGACTCAATAGAAAAAATTAACATGTTTTTACTTTTGACCCAATATGCTGATTTAATAGAGCAAAAACTATTGGGAGATTTAGATTTAGAAAAAGCACTGAAATCTTTCTTGTCAATAAACATTTTAGCACCTAAATTCATTAATTCTAAATTTAATGTTTTCTCGAAAAAATATGCTCGATTAATTAAAAAAGGGTCCTTCACTGTTGAAAGCCAATACTCATATTTTCTAGATTTAGCAGAATAGCGAGCATGAAAATCAATATCAATACGATTAATACTATGAATCACAATATCAATAGGTAAAAATCTATTCATTTTATATTTCAATTGTTCTATATTTATTTCATCCCATTCAAAATGTGCATAAAAATTAATAGCATGCACACCACTATCCGTTCTACCTGCACCAACAATTAATGGAATATCTTTATTTACTATACACTTCAAAGCCTCCATAAGAACACCCTGGATAGTCTTTGCATTGTCCTGAATTTGCCAACCAGCAAAATTAGTCCCGAGATAAGAGAGTTGCATTATATATTTATAAGCATATGAAATCCCCATTGAATAAGTTTTTTCAAAAATAGTCATAAATTAGAATCATTTGAAATAAATATACATGATGAAACAAATTGCTATAATATCTGACACTCATAATTATTTAGATGATAAAATACTAAAATTAACAAATAATTGTGATGAGATATGGCATGCTGGTGATTTCGGCTATAGTATAAAAATAAGTGAGTTTATTGAACAAAATAAAGTAATTGGGGTTTATGGTAATATTGATGGAGCATTCATAAGACAAAAATATCCCGAAATTCAAAAATTCAAATGTGAAAAAATAAGGGTCTTAATGACTCATATTGGAGGATATCCAAATAAATACACACAAGTCATTAAACAAGAAATAGAATTATATAAACCACATTTATATATATGCGGACACTCACATATCCTAAAAGTAATGTATGACAAAAAATATAAGTTATTACATATCAATCCAGGTGCCGCTGGAAAAGAAGGTTTTCATAAAAAAAGGACTATCATACTAGTTAAAATCGAAGAAAGTAGGATATTTGACTTGGAAGTAATTGAACTAGGCCCCAGATCAAAATTAACGAATCCGATTAATCGAATTAATTAAATCTTCATCTTTTTGAATAGCACGCCTAGCTAAAAGAAAAGCAAACAACCCTATGGATAAGGATATAGTGAAAATTGAATTCACTACATACAATTTTAGATGCAAAAAGAAATCAAGGTAAAAATAATAAGAGTAAACAGATACAATCAAAAAGATAATTCCCAATATATTACCATTAATATAATATAGTTGTTTTTTCCTATTCTTAAACTTAAGAAATGCTAATACTGAAAACACTAAAAATACAAGCAACCAAAAAAAACCTAGATATTGATCAAAAATATACACATTTATTGACGGGTTATCACATTCAACATATGGAAAACAGAAAGAGCCAATGAGGACTGATAAGGCTCCCCCTAAAATATATAGTGTTTGTATTCTTTGAATCATATTATTTTTTTTACAATATATACATTATTATTAAAAAGAATGTCGTATCATTGCATCAATTATATCTAATAAGCCCTTTTATATTTCCCGTTTATATTTTATTTTTTGGTGATTGAATTATAGGCAAATTAAAATACCTGATTTATGTATGACATATTAGAACTTAAAAAGAAAAAACTTACTGAATTGCAAGATATTGCAAAAAAATTAGAAGTTTCTGATTTAAAAAATTATAAAAAATTAGATCTTATTTATGAAATTTTAGACAAGCAAGCATTAGTACCACATGAATCAAACAAAAATCATTCTGTAAAAACAGGGAAAAACATAAATAAAAAAGAGACGAAGACAAAAGACATGAGTAAAAAAGACATGAGTAAAAAAGACGTGAACAAAAAAGACGTGAACAAAAAAGACGTGAACAAAAAAGATGTGAACAAAAAAGATGTGAATGTCAAGCATCAAGAGAAAAGTTGGAATAAAACAAGGAAAGCGCATTATGAAAAGGGATCTGCATCTGATATTAAATCGGAGAAAAACAACACGGAATTAAATTACAATTTTGAATCTGAAGTAGTAGGCGAAGGTGTATTAGAAAAAATGGCTGATGGATATGGTTTTTTAAGATCCTCAGATTACAACTATTTAAATTCACCTGACGACATATATGTTTCTCAGTCACAGATTAAACTTTTTGGATTAAAAACAGGTGACACTGTTACGGGAGAAATTCGACCACCGAAAGAAGGTGAAAAATTTTTCCCACTAGTTAAAGTATTGAAAATTAATAATCTAGATCCCGCTTTGCTGAGAGATAGAGTTGCATTTGAACACAAAACACCTTTATTTCCAGATGAAAAATTTAAGATTGTAGAAAAAAAATCAGCTATATCAACGAGACTGATAGATTTATTTTCTCCGATTGGAAAAGGTCAGCGTGGACTCATTGTCGCACAACCAAAAACTGGAAAAACAGTCCTATTAAAAGAAGTTGCCAATGCGATCGCTGCAAATCATCCTGAAGTATACCAAATTGTATTATTAATAGATGAAAGGCCTGAAGAAGTAACAGATATGGCTAGAACAGTGGCTGGAGAAGTCATTGCATCTACATTTGATGAGCCAGCAGAGAGACATGTAAAAGTTGCAAACATAGTATTAGAAAAAGCAAAAAGAATGGTCGAATGTGGACACGATGTAGTCATACTGCTAGACTCTATTACAAGGTTAGCAAGAGCATATAACACAGTCGCCCCTGCGTCTGGAAAAATATTATCTGGAGGTATTGATGCCAATGCATTACATAAACCAAAACGTTTTTTTGGTTCTGCAAGAAATATTGAAAATGGTGGTTCCTTAACAATTATTGCTACAGCATTAGTAGAAACCGGATCAAAAATGGATGAGGTTATTTTTGAAGAATTTAAAGGGACTGGAAATATGGAAATGCAACTTGATAGAAGTATTTCTAATAGACGAATTTATCCAGCAATAGATTTAATTAGTTCGGGAACTAGACGAGAAGACCTGCTAATTAGCAAAGAAAAAATGCAAAGAATGTGGATTTTAAGAAAGCATCTTGCAGATATGAAACCTATTGAAGCCATGGAATTTATTAAAGACAGACTAGAGGGCACAATCAATAATGAAGAATTTCTTATTTCCATGAATGGATAGAAATACTACATGAAGATAGATGCAATATCCAACCCTGAGAAATTACCGGAACTCATCATTAATAAATTAGTATGATCTAATTTTAAATTAGACAGATTTGCACGAAGTTGCTGAACGTCCTCTATTACCGTAACATGATCATGGTTAATTAAATGGAGAACATAATCTGGATTAATTCCACTTATTCTTTTTCTTTTTAATTCTTTTTTTGGAATATAAATAAAGACTTCATTACATTCCAAAAATATATTTGAATAGTTTGGAATAAAATCCTTATTCAAACTACTAAAAGTATGTAACTCTAAACATGCTATTAAATAACGATTAGGATATAATTCTCTAACCGCATTAATAGTTGCGGATACTTTCGAAGGAGAATGAGCAAAATCATAATAAACACAACTATGATTATCAATTTCTTTAATAATATCTAACCGTTTAGAGGCACCCTGAAAAGTTTGGATTGCTGTATAAAAATCTTGATCAGACACACCAAGTTGATCACATACAGATTTAGCTGCAGCAATATTACATAAATTATGTTGCCCAAAGACCGATAATGACAAACTCTTAGAATTAACAATTAAATTAAATTTACCATCTATCACTTCATATTCCGGTAAAGAATATGATTGAATAGATGAGTGCTTGTTCTTTAAAAAAGATAATAGAAATGGATCATGCTTACAAAAAAAAATTTGCCCTGATGATTTAAGTACTTGTTTGCATACAGATTTAAAAGCACTTTGATAAGAATTTAAAGTAGGAAACACATTCACATGATCCCACGAAACACCTGAGACAACTAAAATGTCAGCATGATAGTGGATAAATTTTGGAGTCACATCAATAGGAGATGATAAGTATTCATCACCTTCAATAATGATAATATCATTATTATCTAGTTTAACTTGATTGGACAATGCATTTATTCTTGCTCCAATTAAATAATCTAATGCAATATTATTTTGACTTAAAACATGTATAATCATTCCTGTAATAGTAGTTTTACCATGACTACCTGCAATGACAATACGTTTTTTTTGTTTTGAATAATTAAAAATAAACTCCGGAAAAGAAGAAATAGTAATATTTTTTTTTTGAGCTTCTAATAATTCAGGATTATCAATTTTTGCATGCATCCCTAAAATAACTAAATCTAGTTTATCATGTATATTAGAAATACAAAACCCAAATTCTTTAGGTAATAAATTATACTTATTTAAGTTTGATTTAGCTGGATCATAAATAAAATCATCTGAACCTGTAATGATATGACCATGCCTTTTTAATTCAATAGCTAAACTATGCATTATGCTTCCACCAATAGCAATAAAATGTATGTTCATTTAATAATTATTTAATGAATTATAATAATTAGGAAATCATATATATATTTACAATATAGTATAGCTTTATGAAAATACATGTAATAAATACTGGAAAATTTAAACTTGATGGCGGTGCCATGTTTGGGGTTGTCCCCAAAACGATTTGGGCCAAAACCAATCCACCTGATGAAAACAATATGTGCTCTTGGTCGATGAGGTGTCTATTAATAGAATTGGACAACAAAAAAATTCTCATCGATACTGGCATAGGCAATAAACAAAGCGAGAAGTTTTTTAAACACTTCTATTTACACGGAGAACATAGCTTAGAAAAATCCCTCGCGCAAATTGAAATAGCTCCTGACGAAATTACTCATGTTTTTCTGACACATTTACATTTCGATCATTGTGGAGGTGCTATTGTACATAGAAACAATAAACATGAGCTACTTTTCAAAAATGCCCAACACTTAACAAATAAAATACATTGGGAATTGGCTAATAATCCAAACGATCGCGAAAAAGCATCTTTTTTAAGAGAAAACTTTAATTTAATAGCAGAAAAAAAGAAATTGCAATTTATCAATGAAGGAAATTTATATAATGACATTGAAGTCCGATTTTTTCACGGACATACTGCTGGACAAATGATTCCAATCATTAATATCAAAAATAAAAAATTGGTGTTTACAGCAGATCTTATTCCATCAATTGGCCATATACCCTTACCGTATGTAATGGGATATGACACACAACCACTAATAACATTAAAAGAGAAAAAACACTTTTTAGACGAAGCCGTAAATGAAGGATATATTTTATTTTTAGAACATGACTATCATCATGAATGCTGTACTGTAAAAAAAACAGAACGAGGTGTTAGGGTAGATAAATATGGGGCGCTAAGTGAATTCCTGACCTAATTTTGACAATCCTGCCAATCTATCACAGTACTCCCTACACTGTCAATTAGATTCTGTAAATTTTTCAATTTTTTTGGCCCATTCAATCTATCAATAACTCGATGATTTTTAGAGCCCATATGGGCTTCTAGTATCACAGAAGGAATATCTGTAATACTAGAATTATATTCATTTTCAAATGAGAAAAATTGACTAGCAATGAATTCTGATTTAATCACATTCAATATGTCTTCTGATAAAAAAGAAAAGAAACATCCAATTTTACTTACAAACATTTTGCCTTCATATTTAATGGTTCCATTATTATAAATACTAATTATATATTGTGGACATGTACCATAGCAAGCTGTTCTTTCCATTACAATCAGTGGTAAGGATTGCGTATGATTTTTTAATACATGTGATTTACTGTTACAGCAATAAAAAGACAATATTATAATCAAGATATATAGTCTCATATTTATCTATTCTGATTTTTTGCTAATTCTTCTAATTTTTGTTGAAACTTAGATTTTTTAATTGGTTTTTTTTTATTCGCTTGCAACATCGCATATAGTTTATTGTCATCGATACTTCTTCTTATTAATGCTTGTTGAGCAAAAGTAATTAAGTTAGCTAGAAAATAATAATAACTTAAGGCAGAGGAATAATTATTCATTACAAATAAAAAAATTAGTGGCATAGCATACATAACATACTTCATTTGTGGCATTTGAGCACTACTAGAAGACATTTGATTAGAATAGAACATTTGTAAAACTGTTGCAAAAGTCATTAGTAAAGCAAATAAACTAATATGATCCCCATATAACGGGATATTAAATCCTAGCTCTAGGATAGAGTCATAGCTCGATAAGTCATCTGCCCATAAAAAGGGTTGTTGCCTTAATTCAATAGAAGCTGGGAAAAATCTAAATAAAGCTATCAAAATGGGCATTTGTAATAACATTGGTAAACATCCTCCAAGTGGATTAACACCAGTTTTCCTATATAGATTCATATGGGCTTGTTGACGTTGCATTGGATCTTCAATTTTTTCATTTATGGCATCTATTTCAGGCTTGAGAACACGCATTTTGGCCATCGATAAGTATGAACTCTTGGTAGGAATAAATAATATCATTTTAATAACAAGTGCAATAATTAGTATGATAATTCCATAATTCAATCCGAAATTTTCTAAAAAATTAAACATTGGAATAACTAGAAATTGGTTAACCCAACCAAAAACACCCCAACCTAATGGGACTAAAGATTCAAATCCTTTATCAAAGGACTTTAATAAAGAATACTTATTAGGAAGAAAATAAAAACTAAATCCATAGCCATTTTTCTTATTATCATATTCGATAGAAAATTCTGACTTTAACTCTTTCACCGAATTGATATTATCAGGTTTTTTAGAACTAATAGTTGCTGACTGGAAAGCATGTTCTGAATAAATAATAGTAGAGAAAAATTGTTGTTTATTTGCTATCCAAATAGGTGCATCAATTTGCTTTTCTGTATCCTTAACTAAGGATAATTGCTTAGAGGACTTATTATTAAAAGAATAGTTAATAGTAGTAGCATTTCTTTCATGATCCAAATTCTTTTCAAGCTGATTGATCTTTTGGTTCCATGTTAATTTTTCTGGCTCTATATAACTATCCTTTTCAACTATCAAAATTTGAAAATTAAGTTGATAACTATCTGGAATAAGCTCATATAAAAAAGAAAATCCATTTTGATTTTGATCCTCAAATTGAAAAGAGATTTGATTTTTATTATGATTAATATTTTTAAAAACTAACTGATCTGTATGAATTTTTTGTTTTTTTAAGAAACAAGTGAAATTAAAATTTAGATCTTCAACGATTTTTAAATTTTTCTTATCATAAGTATAATAGTCTTTTAGAATAACTTCTTTAATAGAACCTCCGTAATTTGAGATTTTAATAGTTAATAAATTATTAGATAATTCATATATTTTTTCATCTTCTTTTGAAAGAGTAGACTTAATCATTTCTTCTTGTGTGAATTCAGAAATTGGATTTGCAACTGTATTATTTTGATGCGTAATATCAGATGCGTTAATAGGACCTGATTCTATTTCTGCTGGATTAGATATTTGATTTAAATTAAACCAAATAAGAATACCAAAAATTAAAAGTAAACCAATAAAAAAATTGCCATCAAAGCCCTTTTGTTCCATAATCACTTATTTAATAAACTTGCATTTATAAAAGATATAAAAAGAGGATGGGGCTGTATAAAAGAACTTTGATATTCTGGATGAAATTGAACACCTACAAACCAAGGGTGATTCTTAACCTCAATGATCTCAACTAAATTTAAATCTTCATGATACCCAACTAAATCCATCCCATGTGAAACTAATTGTTCAGCATAATCATTATTTAACTCATATCTATGCCGATGTCTTTCTTCAATATATTCATTTTGATATGCATCATAACATTTTGAATTCTTGTCTAATTTGCAAACATATGTGCCTAAACGCATAGTTCCTCCTTTATCAACAACCTCAATTTGTGTTTTCATTAAATCTATAATTGGATATTTAGTCTCTGTATTCATTTCAATTGAATGAGCCGTTTTATAGCCACATACATTCCTAAAAAACTCAATCACTGCAACCTGCATCCCTAAACAAATACCTAAAAAAGGAATATTATTTTCTCTAATATATTTAACAGCAATTAACTTGCCATCTATTCCTCGGCCTCCAAATCCAGGAGCAATAATCACACCATGACAATCACGCATCTGATTTGCAATATTCCGAGAATTAATTTTTTCAGAGTGTATCCATTTAATCAAAACCCCCTTTCCAAGAAATGCGCTAGCATGTATTAAGGACTCATAAATTGACTTGTATGAATCTTTAAGCTCAACATATTTTCCAATAATAGCAATTGTTAATTCTTTTTCAGCATCTTTAAACTTCTTTAATCTTTGTTTCCAAATCACATTATTAATCCTATTGATTTTTTGAATGCCTAACTTCTCAGCGACCACAGCATCTAATTTTTGTTGCAACATTAATAATGGCACTTCATATATTGTTTCGGCATTAATGGACTCGATCACTGAATTATAATCAACATTACAAAATAATGCGATTTTCTGCTTCACACTATCAGTGAGTGCATGTTCGGTTCTACAAACAATAATATCTGGCTGAACTCCAGATTGCAACATCGTTTTGACAGAATGTTGTGTTGGCTTAGTTTTTAGTTCTCCTGTTGAAGACAGAAACGGCAGTAATGTGAGATGTATGACCGAAACATCATTTTTCCTTTCAAATTTAAATTGCCTAAGTGCTTCTATATAAGGCAAAGATTCTATATCACCAACTGTACCACCAATCTCTACAATAATAATTTGAAATTTTTTTTGAGTTTCTAATAAAAGAATTCTACGCTTAATCTCATCTGTAATATGAGGTATAACCTGCACCGTTTTTCCTAAAAAGTCACCTTTTCTTTCTCGCTCTATCACACTTTTATAGATACTCCCTGTTGTAACATTATTCAGTTGTGATGTTGGTATATTTAAAAATCTTTCATAATGACCTAAATCTAGATCTGTTTCCGCACCATCTTTTGTGACATAACATTCACCATGTTCATATGGATTTAAAGTACCAGGATCTACATTTAGATATGGATCTAATTTTAAAATAGTTGTGCTATATCCTCTTGATTTAAATAGATTCCCCAAGGAAGAGGCAACAATCCCCTTTCCTAAAGAGGATGTAACTCCACCAGTTACAAAAATAAACTTAGATTTAGACATTAGAGAAACGTTTCCCGAATTTACAAAACTATAGCGATTATAATAACAATTATTATAAAAATCTATTTTTAAAAAATCCAATTTATGCCAACACTAGGTATAATAGGTAATTGATCTACACGAATCGCATTAATTCTATCATAATAAAAAATATTATTTCTATTATATAGATTAGTAACACCAACAGACCACTCCAAAGTACCATATTTGCCAAAATCAGATGTTTTTTTAATTGATATATCTAATCGATGGTAATCTGGCAGTCTTCCAGAATTCAAATCCGAATATATAATGCCTAGCTCACCATTTAAAATATTAATATCTGTATTGGGTGTTGCTAAATTAAGTTCCTCATAATATGCTTGTGTCTTAGTAAATGGAAAGCCAGAACCGTAATTCCATCTTACACTAAACTCCCAGTTCTTTTTTTGGCCATATAAATAAGAAAAAACCATATTGAAATTATGTCTACGATCATAATGAGGGGAATAAACTTGCATCTCATCTTCTCTTTCTACAACACCATAAGAATAGACTGTCCATAAATTAATTCTGTCATTAATATATTTGATCAAAACATCAAAACCCGATGCCAATCCCCTCTCTACAATAAACTCTTTCTTCAAATAATCTGGTTCATTCTCAAACTCAAGGATGTCATCAAAAATTTGATTCTTATTTTCAGCTATTAATTGCGAAAACTCTTTAACATAACCTTCTATATTGAAATCTAAATGATTATTAATATCATATTCGAAACCAACAATGTAATGAATACTTTTTTGTAAAGCAGAAGTGATCTCTTCTCCATTAAAAAACTGAGGAAGACTAGTGGTACTAGATAAAAATCCAGAAAACAAATTAACCACATCCCTTTCACTAGAGGTAGATAAAAGATTTTGAGAAAACATACCGAATGACGCCTTCATTCTAATATATTCATTTAAGTTATACTTTAACCCTAATCTTGGCTCAATGGACGTTTCTCCTAAAGATGTATAATTTTGAATTCTCAGACTAGGATCTAGTATGAGCCTAGTATCATTATATTTATAATTAATATATCCAGCAAATTCTGTCGAATGATCTTCTGGATCAATTAAAGTTCCTATTGAGTTTCTAAAATTTAATTTAGTTGTATAACCTAAAATTTCAACACCATATTTTGCTTGATGCTTTTGGGATATAAAATATGAAAAATCTAAACCCAGATTAAATCCATCAATCACACTATTATTTCGAGGCGCACCAAAATTTTCTTCGAAAATATCATACTTTGAATACGACATTTTACCCTCAACCAACATTTTGGCAGAAGAAGGGATTAAAACAATATTAGTTCCAAATCCATAATTCAGCCATCCAATTTCTGTTAAATTTACATAGTTTACATTGTCATTAAAACCAAAACCATATATATTGACTTTACTCCCATTTTGGCTAAAAAAAGAAAGTTTACCATAAAAATCTGAAAATGAATATGGCAGCCCATTATCTGATAAATAAGAATAAAATGACTTTGAAGTTTGATCTAAATAAGATGCTTTTGAACTTAAGATAAAAGAATTAGAAATATTATTGTTAACTGAATTGAATAGAGGACCCTCTAATAACAATTTACTTGAAAATGTATTAGCTGATAATTTGCCGGCTAATCGCTTTTTATTACCATCACGTGTTTGAATATCCATTATTGATGAAATACGTCCACCATATTGAGCACCAAAACCACCAGTATAAACATCAACCTTTTTAATTAAATCTGTATCAAAAACAGAGAAAAACCCAATTGAATGAAAAGGACTATATATTGTCATGCCATCTAACAAAACCTTATTATGAATTGGAGCTCCACCACGAATATAAAGTTGCCCACCTTGATCACCAGTAAAAATTACACCAGGTAAAACTTGTAAAAATTGTGCTATATCTGGTTCACCACCAATACCAGGTAATTGTTTGATAGTTTTAGTAGTTAATTTGAGCACGGAAACATTCACCTCATTTTTTCTATCTTCCCGTTGAGCATTAAGATTAATGTTGTTTAACTGGGTAGACTGTTCATTTAAATAAATCTTAATAGGATCTAGATTTTTCTGAAAAACATCTACATCAATCAATAACGTTTCATAACCAATATAACTGATCTTTAGCTGATAATTCCCAAAAGGGATGTCAGGGATAATAAAAAGACCATTAATATCTGAAACAGCATAAAAATCAGAATCATTTACCAAAATAGTAGCACCCATGACAGGCTCTAATACTTCATCATACACAATACCCCTAATGGTTCCATTTTGAGCCACCAAAAAAAGAGGAAATACAAATACTAGAATAATTAATCTAAAAAAAATAGCATTCCTTTTCATGAGGATCAAAGATATTATAACATTTTGAATAAACAGACGATATCAAATAAAATTAAGCATAAAGTATATCTATAATTAATCCTTCAAGCAAATGATCCGTAGAGCTACCCGAAATCCCCTTGCATCTTAAGTCATATTCTTTTAATAAAGATATAATTCTAATACAATCTTCAAAAGAATAGTTCAAACAAGCTGACTTATAAGTGGAAATAAAAAAAGGATGAACTTTTATTTTTTCCGCGATGTATTTTTCTGAATTAGAATCCAAAGTATGGATTATGATTAATTTAGAGAAAAACGAGAACAATATACCAACGATAGAGATTAATGGAAATTTATTTGGATTAGTTGCAAAATAATTTACAATAGAGATGATTTTATTTTTATCTTTTTCCGCAAGTGCATTTTGTAATTCAAAATTATTATATTCTCGATGAATACCAATATGCTCTTGCACATCCGATGCTGTGATGATGCCATCTGACACTATTTTGGATAACTTATCAATTGAATTTGAAAGTTTTGATAAATCTGTTCCTAATTGATTAATTAAAAGTTTTTCAGCAGATTTATCAATTTTAATATTTTTTTCAGACAATTGATTAGCTATCCATTTTGAAATTTGGGAACCATATATTTTTTTGCTTTCTATTAACAATCCTGTATTTTGAAATAGCTTAACCCACTTTTTTCTTCTGTCAATATTTTTTTTCTTATAAGAAAGAACAAAAATAGAGGTTTCAACAGGATTATGAAGATACTGTTCCAACTCATTAATTTTATCCATTTTATCAGCTTCTTTTAAAACGATCAATTGCTGTGAGCCTATCATCGGAAACGATTTCAACGCGCCAATTAGAGAAAACACATTAGTATCTTTACCATAAAAGGTTTTTTGATTAAAACTTTTATCAGAATCTGGAATAGTATATTTCAAAAAGCACGATTCAATTTGATCAATAAAAAAATCTTCTTCTCCAAATAAAAGATAATTTTTATTAGATAGACATTGAGTCTTAATAGATTGTAAAATCGATTGAATATTCATTAATTGATTAAAAATAAAAAATAAAATAATTAAATTAACACTATTAAGCTAATTAGATAAATGAAAATAAAAATCGAAAATGGGAAAGAATATATTTTTGATATAGTAAGACGCAAATATATCCGAAATCAGCCAGAAGAATGGGTTCGACAAAATATAATTAAATACTTGCATGAAGAAAAAGGATACCCTATTTCTTTAATGGGAATTGAAAAGAAAAATGAAATAAATAATATAAAAAAACGATGTGACATAGTCTGTTATGACACAAAGGGACAGCCCTTATTATTAGTTGAGTGCAAATCCCAAAACAGTAAGCTAAAACCCGAAACTTTCAATCAAACTATTAGTTATCAAAGAACATTAAAGGCAAAATACCTGTTAATCACAAATGGCCAAGAACATTTTTGCTTTCATATCACAGGAAAGAAGTTAATATTCCTCAATCAAATTCCATCTTATCAGAAGATTAAGTAATAAACTTACTCTATTGAATGAGCATCATTTTGAAAAAATAATAAATACAATGCCGCTGATGACAACATTATAATTGGTACCGCGACTAATAATCCAACAATCAAACTACACAATCCAACTAATAATAAAAAACCCATAACACCTAGAAATCCAACAATCGAAAAAACATGTCCATCTGAAATTTCCCAACTCATTTTAATAGCTTGATCAAATGTCAAATTTCTATCTAACACAAGATATTGAGCAAACATCAACCGAGCCATAATGTAAATACCTGGTGCAATTAAAAGAATAAAGCCAATAAACATTAGTATTCCTGACGCAACAGTAACAAGAAAATACTGAATAAATGTAGCAAAATTAACATCTGACAAATTATCGATCGAAACTGACTCACCACGAGCAGACTTTATATACATTAACAATATAGAGGCCTTCAAATAGTTTACGATGACTACAATGCAGATTAAAATAAATCCAGATATAGATGGATCAAACTTTTGAACAAAAAACTGGATAGAGAAAAGTATAGCAGTAATACATATCCATAAAAAAGGTTTTTCTGTAAATTTAATCCAAGATTTTTCTACAAGCTGATCAATGGAAAAAAAAGTTTTTGACATAACTATGATATAATTTAATTTAAAATAAAGTTAAGATTTTCTGTGCAACAATATATATAACATATATTGAATAAATAATTTTAATAAATGTACCCAAAAGAAAACCTAGTAAAGCACCAAACGCAACTCTAATAGCTTGTTTTTTTTCTTTATTATCAATCAAAGCACCAAGAAAAGCACCAAGAAAAGGCCCAATAATCAATCCAATTGGAGGAAAAAACAAACCAATCACAACACCAAACATAGTCCCATAAACAGAATTCTTTTGGCCTCCAAATTTTCTGACTCCAAAGAACTGTAAAATATAATCCGAAAAAAACACTAATACTGTAGCAACAGTATATATGAAAATTTCATTATTGGAAAAATTAAGATCACTAAAAAAATACAATAATAATATACCTATATAAGTTATTATTGGACCTGGAATGATTGGCAATATAGCCCCGATCAATCCTATCAGGAAAAATAAGAATGCAATAATAATAATCAACAAATCCATAGGTCAAAGATAGTTATATACTAACAATTGTATACCAGTCTAATTTTCTTTTTATTAACTTTACAACTAATTATCGAAATTACATGAAAACTCATCTTAATAATATTTCTCCTATTGATGGAAGATATGCCAGGCTAACAAAAGAACTAAATGCTTATTTTTCAGAATCTGCACTAATAAAATACCGTATCTATATAGAAATCGAGTACTTTATTTCTTTATGTGATTCCGGATTATCCGAATTAAAAGGTATAAAAAAGAAAGATTTAGTGAAAATAAAAAATATATATTCTAACATTAATGATGAAGACATTGACGAGATAAAAAAAATTGAATCAATTACAAATCATGATGTTAAAGCTGTAGAGTATTTCATAAAAGAAAAATTTGAACAACTAAACTTAAATAATCAAAAAGAATTCATCCATTTTGGACTAACATCCCAAGATATTAATAATACTGCTACACCATTATTATTAAAGGACGCCCTACATAATTGCTTTTATCCACAATTAAATTTATTAATTAAAACACTCTATGAATTAAGCAAAAAATGGAAGAATATTTCGATGCTTGCTCGTACACATGGACAGCCAGCATCACCGACAAAACTAGGAAAAGAAATTAGCGTTTTTAAAGTAAGAATTGAAGAGCAACTAAATCAGTTATTAAAGATTCCTCATTCTGCGAAATTTGGTGGAGCAACTGGAAATTTAAATGCACACTATGCATCATATCCAAAAAAAGATTGGCATAAATTTGCTAAAGAATTCTTAGCCGATATTGGATTAAAGCGTTCTTATCCAACAACACAAATTGAGCATTATGATAATTTAGCTGCTCAACTTGACAATATTAAACGAATAAACACTATTCTTATTGATCTTTGTCGCGATATTTGGATATATATATCGATGAATTACTTTAATCAAAAAATAAAAAAACACGAAGTGGGCTCATCCGCCATGCCACACAAAGTCAATCCAATCGACTTTGAAAATGCGGAAGGTAATTTGGGAGTAGCAAATGCATTACTATCTCATTTATCCGAAAAATTACCCATTTCAAGATTACAAAGAGATTTGTCTGACTCAACAGTTATGAGGAACTTAGGTGTCCCAATAGCACATACTATCATTTCTTATAAAGCCATTTTAAAAGGACTAAATAAATTAATTGTAAATGAAGAACAAATTTCTGAAGAATTAAATTATAATTGGGCAATTATATCAGAGGCTATTCAAACGATACTTAGAAGAGAGGGAATTAAAAACCCATATGAACAACTCAAAAAACTTACAAGACAAAATATCAATATTACAGAAAATGACATTCATAACTTTATTGAATCTTTGAAAATATCGGATAAAATTAAACAAGAACTGAGAAAAATAACACCAACAAACTATACTGGAAAATCTTAACGAAATTTATTTAAAAATTCCTGGGAGATAGTTTCTCCTATCGACAAACATGCGGTAGCTGCTGGCGATGGCGCATTTAAAACATGTATATTCCTACCACTAGTAACAATTTTAAAATCATCTATCACATCTCCATGTTTACCCAATGCCATAGCTCTGACACCGGATCTCCCTGGAACAATATCATTCATTGTTAGTGATGGAATAAGTTTTTGCAGATTACGTAAAAAAAAAATTTTTGAATATGCTTTTACAAATTCATTAAACCCAAACCTCCAATGATTTTTAAATAATCTCCATGTGCCAATATAACTAAGTGCATCTATGGTGTCCCTAAAGCTAAAATCTGCTTTATTATATCCCTCTCTTTTAAATGTAAATACTGCATTTGGCCCACACTCTATTTCACCGGTTGTCATCCTAGTAAAATGAACACCTAAAAAAGGAAATTCAGGATTTGGGACTGGATAAATTAAATTATTAACCTTGTGTTTTGCATCCTCTGTTAAAATATAATAATCACCCCTAAAACCGACAATTTTTAAATCCAAGCTCAAATGATCTTTTTTTGCTAAACGATCTGAAAATAATCCTCCACAAAAAATAATATTTTTACATTTATATATATGATTTTTGGTAATAACCGTAGATAGTAATTCTGAGACAGTAAAATCAATCACCTCGGACTTTGTTAACACCTTACTAGAGGGATTGATGCTTGTAATTAAATCAGCTAATTTATGAGCTACTTCTTTATAATCTATAATCCCTGTTTCGGGAACTAATATTGCTCCCACTCCAAAAACAGAGGGCTCAATTTCTTTAATTTGATCTGAATCAAGTATTTCTAAACCTTTAAGGCCATTTTCTACACCTCGCTGAAAAAGAGTAGGCAACACATGTTTTTCTTTGTTATTAGTTGCAACCACTAACTTTCCACACACATCATGTTTTATTTTATGTTGTTTTGCGAAATCTACTAATTCTCGTCTTCCTAAGACACAATTTTTTGACCTTAATGATCCTGGCTTATAATATAAACCTGAATGAAGCACACCCGAATTTCTGCCACTTTGGTGAAATGCAACATATTCTTCTTTCTCAAGTAATAGTATTTTTTTTTCTGGCATTTTCTTTTGGATTTTAAATGCTGTTGAAAGACCAACTAACCCTCCCCCGACAACTATAATGTCAAAATTTTTATCCATAGAAATAGTAAATTAAATACTTAATCGTAAAGACTTAAAAAAAACAATACCTAATACAAAAAATACCGCGACTATCAATAAACCTGCTTGCTGAGTACCAAAAGCCGATGTTAAAATACCAAAAAATAAAGGCCCAACAAATGAAGTGGCTTTACCTGAAAATGCATAAAATCCAAAAAATTCATTTTTTTTAGATTCTGGTGTTAACCTAGCCATCAGAGATCTGCTTCCTGATTGATTTGGGCCCTGCATTAGACCAATAAATACACCAGCGATCCAAAATAAAACTTTAGGGTTTATTATAGCTTGCAAGTCCTTTGGTAAACAAATTAATCGATTACAATCAAAAAAAGGCGCAAAAAATGCTAATAACACTGAGAATAATAAGACCCATAATGTGATATTTAACATTCGAAAAACACCTATCTTATCTTCAAGGTAACCAAATAAAAACGAGCCTATACAAGCTGAAATATTTAACACAATTCCTAAAATCAATACTTCTAAAAAAGTAAAACCAATATGACCTGCATATACACCACCAAATGCAAAAATCGTAACTAATGCATCATTATAAAACAACCTTGCAATTAAAAATTTAACAATAGATTTATGAGAAGAGATGTTTCGAAAAGTGGCAACAATAGAATTAAATGAACTTTTAAAATGTTTGCGCAATCCACGTTCAGGCCTTCTGTCTTTTAAATAAAGAAATGTTGGAACACTAAATATAAAAAACCAAAGGGCAACCAATAAATTGATATATCGAACATGATCTAGATTATTAGATACGTCAAATAAAGCTAGTGAAAGAGCTAATGAAAACAACCCACCTATAAATCCTAAACCCCAAGCATAACCAGAAATTTTACCTATATTTTTATTAGTAGATAAATCTGATAAATATGAATTGCAGAATACTGTTCCAAATTCAAATCCAATATTTGCAATAACAAAAACAATTAACGCTATAATCGAGACGTGTATCTCACTAGCACCAATAATAAAATTTTGACCAGGCTCGAAGAAATATAACCCAACTGTAGCTAATATACATATATAGGTTGATAGTATTAAAAATAATTTTCGATATCCACCTGAATCAGCTAAAGCTCCTAATATAGGTGAAAGGAAAGATACAAAAATTGCTGTTACTGCAACTCCTAAAGACCATAATGAGGTGCCAATAATATCATTTTTTGCTAATACTTCGACAAAGAATTTTCCAAATATAAAGGTCAAAATCAATGTAGTAAATGGTTGATTGGCAAAATCATACATTGACCAAGCAATAATTTCTTTATTTTTTTTTATATCCAAAATTATTCTAATTACTGATTTTTAAAGTATCATAAATAACCAAATGATTAAAATCAATTATTGATTTAATATCATCAATATATAATTGTCGTCTTTCCGAATAACTAGTCAAATAACTTATTATCTGATACACATCATCCGCAATTACTCTTTGTTTTCTAAACTCAGAATAAACATCAACTGTTGCTAAGGTACGCAAGTAATCTGAAATAGATTCTAAAATACTATTATACTTCTTAACATAGACTAGTGAATCATTAATGGCTTGTATGCTTTGCTCATTCTTTCCATATGAATGAATACCAAATAAATTAAACCCTTCTACAAAGAACCGCGAAGTCCCCCAACCCGATTCAATAGCAGCCTGTGCAATAATAATAGAGTTAGGTTGTTCCGTTAAACATAACAACAATTCATATGGAGTGGTGCAATTACAATAATGATATAAAGATTCTGTGTTTTTGTTTAGATATATATTATCAAAATTATCAAGAACATAATTATATGCTGTTTTAATTTTAGATTTTTCAATCAATATAGATGGTAAAATCAAATCAATAAATTTTTGCTTACGGCTATATGTAGATAAGTGTGATAAATCTGGCACTTGATTATATGTCCAAAATGCTAATGAATCTAGATTTAACGGACGTATATCAGAGGGATTATCAATATCCAAGAATAATGGCTTTAGATTAGATTTAAATAATGACTGAGAAAATAAAGGGCATGAAATAATTATGAATATTAACTTTATTAATAAACTTCTTATTGTAATTGGAATCGATTTGATTACATAAACATTCCTTACAGAATGATTAAAACCATATTTGATCAATTCTATTTTTATCATTGATAAAAAATATTTAATATGAAAGTAGATGCCCTGGCTTCGAAGTCATTTGCTTGATTGGAGGTGCAAAACGAGTCAGTTTTATCCCCTTAATGGCTTCTTTATATTCTATCAGTGTAGGAGTTCTCCCAAGTATTGCAGATAACACAACGACAGGAGTAGAAGCCAATAATGATTCCCCCTTTTTACGATCAGAATCTTTTACCACCCGTCCTTGAAAAAGTCGTGTAGACGTAGCCATCACACTATCACCCTTTTCAGCTTTCTCTTGATTACCCATGCAAAGATTGCATCCGGGTCTTTCAAGATATAGAATATTATCATATTCAAGACGAGCAGTAGCCTTCGGTGCTAAATCATTAAATTCAAAACCAGAATATTTTTGAAGGATTTCCCAATCACCTTCTTCTTTCAGTTCATCAATAATATTATATGTAGGTGCTGTTAAGACCAATGGCGCTTTGAACTCAACTCTGCCAAAGTTTTCTTCTAGATTTTTTAACATTTTAGCAACAATCTTAATATCTCCTTTATGAACCATACAGGATCCTACAAACCCTAAATCTATATGTTTTTTCCCCTCATAGAAAGAAAGTGGACGAATGGTATCATGTGTGTAGCGTTTAGCGATATCCTCATTATGCACGTCTGGATCTGCAATCATTGGCTCATCAATAACATCTAAATCTACTACAAGTTCAGCATAGTATTTTGCATTTGCATCAGGTTGAAGAGGCGGTTTTTGACTAGATTTGATTTGATCAATTCGATGATTGGCTTTGTCAATCAATCCTTGAAGGACATGATTCTTATTATCCATTCCTTTTTTAATCATTATTTGAATTCTATTTTTGGCAATATTTAAAGATTGTATTAATGTGTCATCTTGAGAAATACATATAGATGCCTTTGCCTTCATTTCAGCTGTCCAATCAGTAAAAGTAAAAGCTTGATCGGCAAGAAGGGTTCCAATGTGAACTTCAATGATTCTGCCCTGAAACACATTTTCTCCATTAAATTTCTTAAGCATCTGACTCTGTGTAGCATGTACAACATCACGAAAATCCATATGATCTTTCATTTCTCCTTTGAAAGTCACTTTAACAGATTCGGGTATTGGCATCGATGCTTCACCTGTAGCCAATGCTAGTGCTACTGTTCCGGAGTCCGCTCCAAAAGCAACGCCTTTTGACATTCTAGTATGAGAATCTCCACCAATAATGATAGCCCAATCATCCACAGTGAGATCATTTAAAACTTTATGAATGACATCCGTCATTGGATGATAATTATTCCCTGGATCACGTGCTGTTATAAGTCCAAATTTGTTCATAAAACGCATAAGTCTTGGTATGTTTTCTTGTGATTTTATATCCCATACAGAAGCAGTGTGACAACCTGATTGATAACCCGCATCAACGATAGGTGAAATTATGGTGGCGGCCATCATTTCTAATTCTTGAGTAGTCATTAATCCAGTAGTATCTTGAGAACCTACAATATCTACCTTAACACGCACATAAGAACCTGCATGAAGGATATTGCCAGTATTACCAACAGCATTTTTATTAAAAATCTTTTCAACCGCTGTAAGTCCTTGATTTTTAATAGAAATTTCTTTAGACTTCGCAAAAACAGGAATCAACTCTAAACCTAGTACTTGTGTAGCAAAGGCTTGTAGTTTTTTGCCAAAAACAACAGCATATGAGCCCCCAGCTTTCATAAACTCCATTTTTTGCGGTGTGAAAGATGAAGAAACATCTATTAATTCCTGTTCACCGCTATAGAGTTTTTTTGTTTTGGTATTAATTGTAAGAATTGTGCCTGTATCTACAGAGTAGATTTTTTCTAAAATAGGCTCACCGTTATCATCAAGAATAAGCTGACCATCTGAGTCATACTTTTTCTTCCAATTTTTTAAATCTAATCCAATCCCACCAGTTACTCCTACAGTTGTGAGGAATATTGGAGATATCCCATTAGTACCTGCTACTACTGGAGAAATATTGATAAATGGGATATACTTGCTAGCTTTTGTTCCAATCCACAGTGCCACATTATTTACACCTGACATTCTAGAAGAACCTACACCCATAGTACCTTTTTCAGCAATTAACATGATTCTTTTATCAGGATGTTTTGCTTGTAATGCTAATAGCGCTTTTTGCTGTTCTTTATTGTGCTCAAACATACATTGTCCATGTAGTTGTCGATCAGATCTTGAGTGCGCATCTCCTCCTGGTGACAATAAATCAGTTGAGATATCTCCTACACCAGCAACAAACGTAACAAGTTTAATTTCTGTTGGAATTTCTGGTAATTTAGTAAAAAATTCTGCTTTTGCATAACTTTCAAGAATCTCTTTAGATGTGACATTACCAGCTTTGAATGCCTGTTCCAAACGATCCATATCTGCTTCATAAAGAAAAACCTGTTTCTTTAAAACCTTAGCAGATGCTTTTGCATGAGTAGTATCTTTACCTAATGCAAAATCTAATAACACTTTAATAGAAGGGCCTCCTTTCATGTGAGATAACAATTCAAAAGCAAAAGACGGAGAGATTTCTTTTATTAAAGATTCCCCTAGAATAATCTGCTTTAAAAAATTTGCCTTCACATTAGCAGCAGGTGTAGTGCCAGGCAATACATTATAAATAAAAAAATTTAAAGAATCTGCTCTATGAATATGATTGGAATCTTGAATTTGGGAAACAACTTCACTTAACAGTTCCGCATTATCAATTGGTTTTGGATCAAGATTTTGACTCTTTCTTTCTTTAATCTCATTTAAGTATTCACTATATAAGCTCATAAATAACTGTAAAAATCTATCTCAACTTCAATTACAAACTACTCAGATGTCACCTCAAATGACAAAGATGCCTTTAAGTCTCTATGTAGCCGTATTGTAGCTGAGAACGAACCAACTGTTTTAATGGTATTTGATCCATTAATAATGATGTATTTTTTCTCTACATCAATGTCTTCTTTTTTTAATTCTGCTGCAATAGAAGCTGTAGTCACAGAGCCAAATAATTTTTGATCTTCTCCGACTTTAGACTTTATAATCAATTCTAAAGACTCGATTTTTTTCTGAACTGCCTCTAACTCTGATATGATTTTTTGATTTTTTTGCTCTTTTTGCCTTAAGTTCTCTTGGAGAATTTTTTTCTCTGAATTAGTAGCAATAACAGCTAACCCATTCGGGACAAGATAGTTTCTTCCATAACCTGGCTTAACTTTTACCAAATCATCTACAAAACCTAAATGTTCTACATCTTTTTTCAGTATAACTTCCATAAGAATTATTTTAATAAATCTGAAACATATGGTAAAAGAGCAATCTGACGAGCTCGCTTAACAGCTTGTGCTACTTTTCTTTGAAACTTTAATGAATTACCAGTAATTCGCCTAGGCAAAAGTTTACCTTGTTCATTTAAAAATCGCATCAAAAAGTCTGGATCTTTATAATCGATATACTTGATCCCCATTTTTTTAAATCGACAATACTTCTTTTTTGTAGTCAATTCCACTTTAGGAGGGCTTAAAAAGCGAACTTCGCTATTTGTTTTTTGTTGTATTTCAATCATTTTACTTTTACTTGTTTTTTGTTTCTTCTATTCTTAGCATATTCAGTAGCATGTTTATCTAATTTCACAGTTAAGAATCTCATAACTCTCTCATCCCTCTTTAACTCAATCTCAAGGCTTGAAATTGAATCAGGGCTTAATTTAAATTCAAACAAGACATAAAATCCTGTTTTTTTATTTTGAATAGAGTACTTCATTTTTTTTAGGCCCCATAATTCACTAGAAATTAATTCACCCTTAGAAGAAGTTACTAACCCCACAAACTTATCCATAGAATCTTTAACTTGTTCCTCTGAAAGGACAGGGTTTAATATCAAAACTGTTTCATAATTATTCATAATGCCAAAACTCGTTAAAATTACATTTTATCAAAAATGGATCGCAAAGGTAATGATTACTATCGTAATAAACAAAGTTAATTAACAAATGATGATAATATATTTTTTTTCACTAATTTGTAAATCATAATAATTTGTAGAAAAATTTTATATTTATCTAAAAAGATGTCCGAAAAAGAATGAGTGAATACTTAGTCTCCGCCCGTAAATATAGACCCTTAAATTTTGATGATGTTATTGGGCAACAACATATCACACAAACATTAAGCAATGCTATTTCTAATAACCAAGTTGCTCATGCATATCTTTTTTGTGGGCCACGGGGAGTCGGAAAAACAACTTGTGCAAGAATTTTTTCAACTCTAGTAAATAATAACCATCAATCTGAATATAATGTGTTTGAGTTAGATGGCGCATCAAACAATAGTGTCGATGATATACGAAATTTAATCGAGCAAGTTAAGATACCTCCTCAAATAGGAAAATATAAAGTTTATATTATTGATGAAGTACACATGTTGTCAAAAGCGGCATTTAATGCCTTCTTGAAAACACTAGAGGAACCACCTAAACATAGCATATTTATACTTGCAACAACAGAAAAAGAAAAAATTATTCCCACGATTCTTTCAAGATGTCAAATATTTGATTTTAAGAGAATTTCAAATACTGAGATACAAAAATACCTGTCACAAATAACCATTAAGGAAAATATAAAAGTCGAGAACCATACTTTACAGTTGATAGCAGATAAATCAGACGGATCATTAAGAGATGCATTATCTATATTTGACAGAATACACACATTGTGCAACACAGATTGGGAACATGAAAAAGTTAGTAAAATTCTATTGTGTTTAGATACAAAATTTTGCATCAATTTACTTGATGATATTATTGCAAAAGATATTCCTAGCACTTTAATGAAAATCAACACTATTCTTGAGAAAGGATTTGACAGTAAAGAAATTATTAGATCTTTAATGTCACACTTTAGAAATCTTATAATTATAAAAGACAGTGCAACCACGACTTTATTAATTGATGAAGAAAAAGAAATACTCCATGAAATGAAAGTGCAATCAGAAAAGCTTTCAACTAACCATATACTATTAGCATTAAATTGTCTCAATGAATGTGACAATCAATATGAAAAATCCATCAATCCACGTTTTTTAGTAGAGCTATGCATAATGCAGCTATGTTCTTTATCGGATGACATTAAAAAAAAACTTTTAATCCCAGTAGCAACTCAATTAGTGACTCAAAACAAGGCTAAAGTCACAAAAACAGAGCCAAGCAAACAAGAAGAAATTGATTTAAACACGGCTAAAGTCACAAAAACAAAGCCAAGCAAACAAGAAGAAATTGATTTAAACACGGCTACAGAAGAACAACCATCTATTATACAGATAAATCCGAATACTGAGTCTAGAACCCAAAATATGAAAAACAATGATCATACTAAAATAGCACCCAATATAGAATCGGACTTACTCAGCATCAGTGAAGAACTAGAGTCAATGACACAAATTTTAGAAACAAAAAATGGAGAAGAAAAGAATGAATGGAGTGAAAAACAATTAATAATTCAATGGAAAGAGTTTGCTAAAAAACTAATAGACAGACAAAAAATTAATTTGGCTAATATTTTTGATCGATATAATCCAAAGAAAGATAATAATACATTAATTTTGGAACTTGTAAGCTTGTCTGAAAAATCAGAAGTTGAAGAAATAAAAGTAGAGCTATTAACATTCCTGAAAAATAGATTAAAAAATGACTTTATTGAATTAGTCATAACTCTAACACAAGAAGACAATAAAAATATGCTCCATACAAAGTCCGAAAAATATCAACATATGTTAGAAAAAAATCAAAAAATACAACTCATTAAAGAACAATTAGACTTAAATATAATTTAGAATGAAGAAAATAACCGTACACAACCCAATTGTAGAATTAGATGGAGATGAGATGACACGAATCATCTGGGAATTTATAAAACAAAAACTTATTTTTCCATACTTAGATATTGACATAAAATACTATGATTTAGGGATTCAAAATAGAGACAACACAAATGATCAAATTACAATTGATGCTGCCAACGCAATTAAAAAATACCATGTTGGAATTAAATGTGCTACAATTACTCCAGATGAAGATCGAGTAAAAGAATTTAATCTAAAGAAAATGTGGAGATCTCCTAATGGAACAATTCGAAATATAGTAGGTGGAACTGTATTTAGAGAGCCTATAATCTGTCAAAATGTACCTAGACTCGTTCCGAACTGGACGCAACCAATATGTATTGGAAGACATGCATTTGGGGATCAATATAAGGCAACTGATGTTGTAATTAAAAATAAAGGGAAATTAAAAATGTTATTCGAAGCGGAAAATGGAGAAGTTATGAGTTGGGATGTATATGAATTTACAGAAAGTGGTGGTGTTGCTATGAGTATGTACAATACAGATGAATCTATTTACGGATTTGCAAGATCTTGCTTCAACAAGGCATTGTCGAAAAAATGGCCATTGTATTTGTCAACAAAAAATACAATCTTAAAGTCATATGATGGGCGTTTTAAAGATATTTTTGAGGAAATTTACCAAACTGAATTTAAAAATGAATTCAAGTCAAATAACTTAATATATGAACATAGGTTAATTGATGACATGGTTGCATCAGCACTTAAATGGAATGGAGGATTTGTTTGGGCATGCAAGAATTATGATGGAGATGTACAATCTGATACAGTCGCACAAGGTTTTGGCTCATTGGGACTAATGACATCTGTATTGCTTACTCCAGATGGCGAAGTAATGGAATCTGAAGCCGCTCATGGCACAGTCACAAGACACTTTAGATTACATCAGGATGGGAAAGAAACATCGACAAACCCCATAGCATCAATTTTTGCATGGACACGGGGATTAATATTTAGAGGAGAAAAAGACCAAAATCATGAATTAGTTCAATTTTGTAAAACTTTAGAAGATGTTTGTATAAAAACAATTGAAAGTGGAATCATGACAAAAGATTTAGCACTATGTATTCATGGCAAAAACTTAAACACTAATCACTATGTCAACACACAAGCATTTTTAAATACGCTTGATATCAATTTACAGGCAAGAATGGAGTAAAAATTATGAGAAAAATATTTATACCTATATTATTTCTATTCTATTCTACAGCATATTCGCAAGATAATAGAGGTTATATTGTAGGCATTAATGATCCAGCGCCTCACTTCAAAATCACAAATAAAGATGACTCATTTTCTTTAAAAGATCATCTTGGAAAAGTTATAATGCTCCAATTTACTGCAAGTTGGTGTAGCGTCTGTATAAAGGAGATGCCATTTATTGAAAATGAAATATGGCAAATACATAAGAATAATAATGCATTTGTCTTATTAGGCCTTGCAAAAGACACAAAGCAAAGAGCACAAAAGGAGAAGGAAATTGATTTAATGATTAATCGAACAGGAGTAACATATCCAATTATTACAGATGAAGATTCTAGAGTTTTTAATCTATTTGCAGAGAAAAAAGCTGGCGTGACAAGAAATGTAATTATTGATCAAAATGGAAATATCGCATTTTTAACAAGACTATTTGACAGAGAAGAATTCAATGAAATGAAAAATGTGATAGAAGAATTATTGCAAAATAAACACTAAATTTAATACAACTAAATTATATGTTGCTATGAAAAAAAATATCTATCTAACATTAATTATATCAATGGGAATTATGATATCTTCTTGCAATAAAGATGATGATGATTACATTCCTGAACCAATTAATGAGGTGATCCTAGGCTGTACAAATTTGGAAGCTTTGAATTATAATCCGAATGCAGAAGAAGATGATGGATCATGTATTATACTAGGTTGTTCTGATGAAAATGCCATTAATTATAATCCTGAGGCAACAAATGATGATGGATCTTGTGAATACTCTAACGCTTCCATATTGAATGGAAATTGGGATATTATCTCGCTAGAGTATGCAACAGAAATTGATGTGGAGTTTTTTCAACAAGACTTAGCCGGTGAAGCATATAATGCTGGCACATGGTCATTTGATGCAGAGGCAACTACATACTCTATGAATTTGGATTTTGAAACTGAGCCTTTTAGTATCAGCATACCTTTAGTTGGTGACTATGATGTCCCTAGCTTCCCTATAGAAAATAATAGTGAGGGTGAATGGCTATTAATTGATAATGAAAGTACATTATTGGCAACCGATTCTACCACAGGCACAGAGGCGTCTTATGTTATTATATCACTTACAAATGAAACTGCTATTATATCAGGAGTCATGCCATTTACTCAAGATGTTGCTGGGATGGCTATTGACCTTGACATTGAAATAGAAATGATTTTAGAAAAACAGTGAAGAAAAAAATATATAGAAACAGTAAACAGGGAGTTTTATTTGGCGTTTGTGAAGGACTTGGAGACTACTTTAAGATAGACCCTACATTTATTAGAATAGTATGGACTCTCGCATTCATTTGTTATGGCACTGGAGCTATTGCCTATTTATTAGCATATTTCTTAATACCTAATAAATCGGAATAAATTATCTCGGATATTTTCTCAAAACAACCTGGTGTCCCTAGTTGCTTGACTAAACCTGAATAATCTGCAATTATTTGTTCTCTATTAGAATCTTTCAAGATAGACTTAAGTGATTTTTCAATATTTTTTACATTACAATCACCTTGTATTAATTCCTGAACAACTTCCTTTTTAGATAGAATATTGACCAAGGAGATATATTTTATGTTAACAAATAATTTTGCAATTAAAAATGAAATATTATCTATTTTATAGCAAACCACTTGTGGTATTTGATAAATTGCCAACTCTAGCGTCGCTGTCCCTGATGTCACTAAGGCCGCAAAAACAGATCTTAATATATCTTTATTAAACTGCAACTCCACATTATAACCTTGACTCAAATGTTCATAAAATGATCTACTAATACTATCAGCACAGATAATCACAAATCTATATCTAGAAAAATTAACAGAAACCTGTAACATAAGTGGAAGCATTTTTTTTACCTCCTGCTTTCTGCTACCTGGCAATAATGCTATAATAGGCTTCCCTAAATCATTACCTAGCATAAACTCTCTTCGACTAACAAGGTCAATCATAGGATGGCCAAAATAAAAAGTATTCACTCCCCTTTTACTAAAGTATTCAAGTTCAAAGGGCAGAGCAACAAATAATTTATGAATATACTTTCTCATTTTTTTGATGCGTTTTTTTTTCCACGCCCAAATTTGTGGCGCAATAAACCAATAGACAGGTATACCAATTTTGTATGCATACTCTGCTATTTGTAAGTTAAACCCCGGATAATCAACGAGGATAATGGCATCTGGCTGCAATTGCCCAATATGTTGTTTAGCATAAGATAGGTGCTTTAAAATTAAAACACCATTTTTAAAAACCTCCCAAAAACCCATAAATGATAAAGATTTTAAATCAACCACTATATCACAACCAGCTGATTTCATATACTCACCCCCCCATCCTGTAAATTTAGAGGCTGGATTTGTTTTTTTTAACTGACGAATCAGATTAGAAGCATATAAATCTCCTGAAAGCTCACCTGATATAATATAATAGTGCATCTAATTCATTCCCTTGTTAATATATACCCAAATTAAAGCATATATAAATGTTGCAAATAAAATACCTTTTGCTGTTTTTTCATATTTTAAATTA